>Ga0194110_10000083_pt1 | contig 108681 bp, 111 predicted proteins | sample TA2Kig1200mmetaG_FD_146192 | JGI IMG/M metagenome (GOLD analysis project Ga0194110, IMG submission 146192) | Freshwater microbial communities from Lake Tanganyika, Tanzania - TA2015032 Kigoma Deep Cast 1200m | ecosystem: Environmental > Aquatic > Freshwater > Lake | place: Tanzania: Lake...
TGACCCGGGGCCGCGATGTGCGCCACCGACGCGCCGCCGGAGGGGAAGTAGATGATCTCCGGGTAGAAGCGCACCTTGGGCAGGTTCACCGCCGGATCGAACGACCGGCCCGCAAAGTAGGTTGCATGCTGGCCGGAGTTGCACAGGTCCCAAACGTTGTCCGCGGCGTCGTAGTGGCGCACGTCCGCGAACAGCACCGGCGTGCCGGCGATGTGCTTGAACAACTCCATCGTGAGCGCGCCGTCCATGTCGGCCTCGGTCGCGCAGACGATGGGATCGTGGGGCCCTTCCCAGTCGTAGGGGTCATTCAGGAACGCCTCTGCCAGGTCCATGGTGGCGAAGTGGTCGGTCATCTCGGGCTGGCCCTTGATGCCGCAGAAGTCCAGGCGCCATTCGTCCACCAGGTCGCGCACCGCGTGGTAGGAACGGATCTGGCGCTTCAGCAGCTCGGGGGTCAGCTTCTTGCCGTCGTAGTGGATCTTTCCCACGTGCTTCTCGAGCCATCGGAATCCGGCCTCGACGCGGTCCGCCGGCACCAGCTCGGAACGGCGGACGATCTCAAACTGGTCAATGTGCTCGACGTCAATGCCGAACTGCCGCCGCCACTGGTCCAGCGGGCTCTGCGCGGTGTACATGCCCATGGAGCGGCCGCCGATCAGCCCGTAGGTCTCGCCGCGCAGCCGGTTGGTGGCCGCGGCCGCGCGCAGGAACTGCAGGACGCGGGCAAAGACCGCGGCGTCGCCCACGTCTCCTGAGACGCGCGCGCAGAACGCGCCCACCTGGTCCAAGGCACCGGCGGCGGCCAGCATGCCCACCAAACCCGGATACTGCGGGTTGACGTTGCTGAACATCAGGAACGGTCCGGGCGCGAACTGGCTGGCGATCGCGGCGAGGTGAGGGAAGCTCCAGATGGCAAAGTTGAAGATCGTGGCATCCACGCGCTCGGCGGCCAGGTACTGCGCCTCGCTCTTCGCCAGGTCGGTGGTCCAGATGATGTCGCGGCCGGTGACCACCTCCCAGCCGGCCTCGCGCAGCCGTCGTGCCAGACGGCCTTCGAACTCGCGGGTCATCGGCAGCAGCTCCGAGTGCACATGCCGCCGGCCGTCCGAGAACGTCAGGATGCCGACCTTGGGGGTGCGCATGCCCTGCCTCCCTCCGCGCGTTTCTCTTGCCTCTCATGACCCCGGCGTCTCTGGGGCGAGGCCCGCGATCTTGCGCAGGGCCCGCGAGAGGAGAAACGAGCCGGGTAGTGGAACTTATGAGAGCGTTATCACATCGCCCTGGTTTATTTCGCCGGGGGACGGGTAGGATTCCTGCATGGCGACGGTACGAGATGTGGCCCGGCGTGCCGGGGTATCCATGGCGACCGCCGCCCGCGCCTTGGGCGGCTATGGATACGTGAGCGACCGCGCGAGAGAGAAGGTTGCGCGGGCCGCCCGCGACCTAGACTACCATCCCAACGCCATCGCCCGCAGCATGATCAAGGGCCGCACCAATACCCTGGCGGTGATCGTCTCGGACAACGCTAACCCGTTCTTTGCCGCCGTGGTCCGCGGCGTCGAGGACGTGGTGCTGGCACAGGGCTACGCCATCATCCTGTGCAACGCCGATGAGGATCCGATCAAGGAGGCAATGTACCTCGGAACGATCCGGCAGAAGCGCGTGGACGGGCTCATCATTTCTCCTTCCGGCGGACCTGCCGACCTGCTGAGGGGACTGCTGGCAAGTGGCATTCCGACCGTCCAGGTGGACCGGCGCCTAAACGGCCTCAAGACCGACGCGGTCCTGACAGACAACCGGGCAGGCGTGCGCGCGGCGGTGGAGCACCTGATCCGCCTCGGCCACCGGCGCATAGGCATCATCAGCGGGCCCCGGCGCCTGTACACCGGATCCGAGCGTCTTGAGGCCTTTCTCGTTGCGCTGCGGCGCGCGCGGATCAAGCCTGACGCGCGATGTATACTGGAGGGGACCTTCAAGGAACGGAGCGGGTATGATCTTGCCGGGGAACTCCTGCGGGTCCGCCGACGCCCTACCGCCCTGTTCGTGTCAAACAACCTGATGACCATCGGCACGCTACTCCGGCTCAAGGAGGAAGGTGTCTCCATCCCCAAGGAAATGGCCCTTGTGGGGTTCGACGACATGTACTGGGCGCCTGTGTTGACGCCTCCGCTTACCGCGGTCGCGCAGCCCGGCTATACCCTTGGCACTACCGCGGCGCAGTTGCTGCTTCGGCGGCTGGCAGCGCCGCGCAGCGGCCCGCCGGAGACCATCGTCCTCCAGCCGCAACTGGTCGTGCGGGAGTCCTGCGGCTCCGGGGTACGCGCCTGATTCCATGCCACTTCTTGCGGTCAACGACGTTTCCAAATCGTACGCCGACCTGGAGATCCTCCGGGGCGTTACCTTCTCATTGGAGGCCCGCGAGCGCGCCGCGCTGATCGGCCGCAACGGCACCGGCAAGACAACCTTGCTGCGCCTGCTGGCAGGGCTGGATCAACCCGATGCGGGGCGGATCGGCCTGGCCGGATGGGCGCGGGTGGCGTACCTCCCGCAGACTCCCGTGGGGCCGTCGGAGAGCGCGGTCCTTGCGCACGTGCTGGAAGGCGCGGCAGACGTCCGCGCGCTTGAAGCGCGCGCCCGCGACCTGGAGCACCTGATGGCCTCGCCCGAGGTGCACGGCGACACCAACCGGCTCAACGCGGTCATGGAAGAGTACGCGCGCGTGCACGAACACTTCGAGCACGCGGGCGGGTTCACGCTGGAGACCCGTGCCTGGATGGTCCTCTCCGGGCTGGGCTTCCGCGAGCCGGACCTGGAGCGGCCGCTCGGCGTGCTGAGCGGCGGGTGGCGCGTCCGCGCGGAGCTGGCGCGCGCGTTGCTCCGCGAGCCCGATCTGCTGCTGCTCGACGAGCCGACGAACCACCTCGACCTGACCGCGACCGAGTGGCTGGAGGGCTACCTCAAGTCGTTCCCGGGCGCGTGCATCGTGGTGAGCCACGACCGCGCCCTGCTCGACGCCGTGACCTCGCGTACTCTCGAACTCGAAGATGGCCGTGTGGCCTCTTATCCGGGCGCGTACTCCGCCTACGCGAGATTGAAGGCCGAACGGATTCGCCTGCAGCAGGAGGCCTGGGAGCGCCAGCAGGAAGAGATCGCCAAACTCGAGGACTACATCCGCCGCTACAAGGCTGGACAGCGCGCCGCGCAGGCCAAGAGCCGCGAGAAGATGCTCGCCCGCGTGGAAGCCGAGCTGATCGAGGCACCGCGGGAGCGGCGCGGGCTCCGGGTGAGAGCTACCTCTGCGCCCGCGTCGGGGAAGATGGTCGCGCGGCTCAAGAAGGTGACCAAGCGGTTCGAGGATCCCACCGCGGATGCGGCGGGGGCCGGCGAGGCGGGCGCACCCGCCTCCGGCGCGGGCAGCCCGGGTGCCGCCGGCATCGAGGTGCTCACCGAGGTAGGTCTTGAGATCCACCGAGGCGAGCGCATCGGCATGCTGGGACCCAACGGCGCGGGCAAGTCCACGCTGCTGCGCCTGATCGCAGGCCTGGACTCCCCCACATCGGGTATCGTCACGCTCGGGACCGGTGTGCGGCCCCGCTACTTTGCCCAGGAGTCCACCCTGGTGCTCGATCCCGCCAACAGCGTGCTCGACGAGATCCTCTCCGACCGGCCGCTGAGTCCTGAGCAGGTGCGCGCCTACCTGGGCCGCTTCCTCTTCAGCGGTGAGGAGGTCTTCAAGCGCGTGGGCATGCTCTCCGGCGGCGAGCGCCAGCGCCTGAGTCTGGCGAAGTTGCTGCTGGACGAGCCCAACCTGCTGTTGCTCGACGAGCCCACCAACCATCTGGACATCCCTGCGCGCGAGGCGCTGGAGGCGGCACTGCGCGAGTTTCCCGGCACGATGATCGTGGCCACCCACGACCGCTATCTGTTGGAGCGGCTTGCGACGCGCATCCTCACGGTCTCGGACCGCGGCATCGCCGACTTCGCCGGCACCTATCGCGAACTGCGCGACCGCCGCACCCGGGAAGCAGCACGGCGGGCGCAGAGGTCGGAGCCGCGCGATGGGAAGGCCACGCGCAAGGGCGCGGCAGGCACGCCGCCGGCCGCGCCGACCTTCGACGAGGTGGCCGCCCAGATCTCGGCCGCGGAGCGCGAGCGGGACGAGGCCGCGCGATGGCTCGGCGATCCCGAGCTCTACCGCGACCAAGAGCGGGCAAGGGCGATGCAGACACGGTATGAGGATGCGGAACGAAAGCTGGAAGATCTCTACTCGCTGCTCGAGCGGGTCGAGAACGCTGAAGGAGCCTAGAAACGGTCGACCCGGAAGGGCTCCAGCGGCACCGACGGCGGCCGCCCGTCGGCGATCTCGGCCACGAGTTTGCCCGTGATTGGGGCCTGCGTGAATCCCAGCATGGCGTGCCCGGCGGCGACGATGAGCCCATCGATGCCGGGCGCCGGGCCGATGAGAGGCAGCCCGTCAGGGGTCACAGGACGGAAGCCGTACCATGCCTCGGCTTGATGCATGGGCGGAGGGCTCGCCAGCACCTCCTGCGCGGCTCTCAACACCGCCTGGTACCGGACCGGGTTGACCCCGGGTGCGAGACCGGCCATCTCGAGCGTGCCGCCGAAGCGCAGCCGATCGCCGAGCGGCGTTACGACCACGCGCCGCTCCATCACGATCAGCGGCACGCGCGGCGCGACCGGAAGCGCGGCACCGGAGGAGATCGCAGGGACCGTGGCGCTGTAGCCCTTGGCCGGCTGCATCGGCATGCGCAGCCCGAGCGGCGCGGCCAGGGCCGGAGTCCACGCGCCCGCGGCGAGCACCACGAGATCCGCGGGAATCTCCTCGCTCGGCTGCTCAAGCAGCACGGCGCGGGCCCTGCCGCCCGAGATCAGGATGCGCGACACGCCGCATCCGGTGATTAGGTGCGCCCCGCGCGCCTGTAGCCCTGCGACAAGCGCCAGTGTGTAAGCATAGCAGTCGCCGTGAGCCTCGCCCTCGATGAACAGGGCCCCGCGGATGCGCCGGCTGAGCGCGGGCTCGAACTCAAGTGCCTCTTCCCGTGAGAGAAGCCTGCTCTGGAACCCATCCTCTCGCAGCGCGGCGTGCTCGTCGCGGGCCGCGCGATGAGCGTCATCCGAGAGGTAGACGTGAAGAAGGCCCTCCCTCCGGTATAGGAACTCTGGACCAATCTCGCGCGCCGTCTCCTCGAAGAGGTCGAGGCTTGCCCTGCTGAGCGTCAGCAGAGCGCGGAAGCCGCGCTCTGCTGACAGGGCGCCGCAGGCGCGTCGGAACCGCCAGAACCATCCGAGCAGCGCGGGCACAACCGTGGGGCGCACATAGAACGGGCTGTCGGGCACAAGCATCCAGCGGGCCGCTTGAGCGATCACCCCGGGCCCGGGAATCGGTTGCGAGTGGCTGGGCACGATCAGGCAGGCGTTGGCGTAGGAGCACTCGCGGCCTGCTTCGCCGCGGTCAACCAGGGTGACCCCCCAGCCGGATCGAGCCAGGTAGTGCGCGCAGGATGCGCCGATGACGCCGGCTCCGACCACGACAGCGCGGCCGCTCAACCAGTCCTCCTCTAGACGGGCGCCGGCGCCCAAAGGACCGCCGGCCGCCCGCCCGGTACTTCATCGAGCCGGATCAAGGCTCCTGTTCGGGGTGTTCTCGGTCCGCCTGCTCGAAACCGAACTTCCGCTTCCGGCCGGACCGATACTCCGACGTTCGGCTGGCAAGCGCTGTCCAAGCCCTGGAAGTCCCCTTGCTGCTGCTTTCATACAGAAGGGCCGCGTGTGCGGGGATTCCCACGCACAGTGCGTCACTGATCGCTGCAAGGTCGGCGCTCAGGAAGGCGAACTGCCATCCGTCGGCTTCGGTCCTCTCCCTTATCATCTTCTCTATCTGGTCCTTCCGGAATTCCTGGCTGGAGTTCTCCTGCCCATCTGTGACCACGGCCATGATTACCCTCGATGGGCGGTCCTCCTCTTTCAGTGCGGAGAGGCTCTTCTCAAGGTCATTGATGCCTCTGCCCATGGCATCGAGCAGAGGCGTCGATGCGCGTGGAACGTAGGTCTTGCGTGTGAGTTCGGGAACGCCCTGGATGGGCACAAAGCGATGGACGACCTCGTACGGATCCTGAGTGTCAAACTGCACGAGTGTGAGAGTCGCGGCTCCCGGCTGGGCCTTCTGCTCCTTGAGGAACGCGTTGAATCCGCCAATCGTGTCATCGCGGATACTCTCCATGGACCCCGTTCTGTCGAGGATGACCGAAATGTGCGTGTATTCCTGTTTCACTTCGAATCCCCCCTTCATGTCTGGTGCAGTGGTGGCGGCAAGGATTCCGGCTCGCCATAGCGAATCCCCCTTCTGCGAAGGCCGCAGTTGGCCGGGCACCTTGTCACCCGCGCATATCCGCTTTAGAGTATTATACACGCTAAAGCGAGAGTTGTCAATGCTATAGCGAACAGGGTGGGGGAGGCCGCATGGACGACGAAGCAAGGAAGCCCAGGGGGGTTCCCAGACGTTTCAGGACACACCTCAACTACGGGGAGGCCATCAGGCACCTCCGGCAGGAAGGCGGGATGAGCCGAGACGCCTTGGCCGCAGCATCCGACATCTCGCCTTCGTATCTCTACGAGGTTGAGCGCGGCTACAAGCGGCCTTCGACCGATGTGCTGGCCGCCCTGGCAGAGGCGCTCGGCCGGTCTCCCAGCGAGATGCTCGCCCACATCGAGGCGCGCTCAGAGACCCTGCCCGAGGCACAGGCCGAGAAGCCATCCACTCCGCCTACCGCTGAGTTGTACATGATGTCCCAGCGGCACGCCTCGCCGAGAGAGAGCGACGCGCTCCGCTACCTGCTGGAGCTTCTCGAGCACCTGAACGAGGATGACATCCGCCTCCTGCTCGCGCTGGCGCGCCGCCTGGCAGGCAGGAACCGGTAGTGCACGGGGCCGGGCGCATCGGCCGGGGGTGAGTCCATGCTTCGTCTGACGGTCCTGGGAGGCGCCGGCGAGATCGGCGGCAACAAGATACTGCTGGAGGATCGGGGAGCGGGCCTCCTCCTCGATTTCGGCATCAGCTACCGGCGTCGGGGTATGTTCTTCGAGGAGTATCTCAACCCCCGCACCGCGGCCGGCCTGACCGATCTGCTGGTCACAGGAGTGCTTCCGGCCGCACCCGGCCTCTACCGCCACGATCTGCTGGAGATGCTGAAGCGGGATGGGCATCCGGATCACCCCCAGCCGGGCGCGCTCGCGGTGCTGCCCCTCCACGACGAGCCCGCCGCAGCGGCGGTGCTGCTCTCGCACGCCCACCTCGACCATGCCGGGCACGTTAGCTTCCTGGACGAACGGATTCCGGTGTACTGCTCGGGCCTCACCCACGCCACCATCGAGGCCATGACGCAGAGCAGGGGGCGCGACTTCGAGACCGAGATCCTGAACTTCCTCTCCCGGCCGGCGCTTCCACCCTACGACGACGCCGTGCCGCGCCGCTTCGAGGCCGTGGAGGACGAGTTTGAGGCGGGAGGGATATCCTGCCGCGCACTGCCCGTGGATCACTCGATGCTGGGAGCCGTGGCCTTCCTCGTACGCACCTCGCGGGGAAACATCCTCTACACCGGCGACCTGCGCTTCCACGGACCCGAGGCGCACCTCAGTGAAGCCATGCTGGAGTCCGCTGCTGCCGAGGGTGTCTGGATGCTCATCACCGAGGGCACGCGTCTGGACGCCACCGAGCGCCGGACAGAGGATGACGTGTTCGCCGAGTGCCTGGAGGCCGTGCGCGGTTCGCGCGGGCCTGTGATCGCCGACTTCGCGCCGCGCGACCTCTACCGGCTCTCCACGTTTCTGGGCATCGCGAAGGAGACCGGCCGCTCGCTGGTAATACTTCCTCAAGACGCCCTCCTGCTGGAGCACCTGCACGGCCGGCACCCACTGGTGCCCGACCCCAGGAGAGAGCCCATCCTGATCCTCAAGGAGCGCAAGGCCAGCGGCACCTATCGAGATCAGGACTATGCGACCTGGGAGCGCCAGGTGCTGCGCTGGCCCACCGCGGGCACCGCGCGCGATCTGCGCTCATCGCGCTCGAGCCTGATCCTGGCGCTGTCCTTCTGGGACATCAACAACCTGATTGACCTGGGGGTGGGCGACGGGGACGATGCCCTCTTCATCCACTCGGCCAGCGAGGCTTACAGCGAGGAGCAGGCCGCCGATGAGCGGCGCCTCGGCAACTGGCTGAACCTGCTGGGAGTGCGCGCCCGCCTGCGCAGCCACGCCTCAGGACACGCCTGTCAGGCCGACCTGGTGCGCATGGCCAGGCGGCTGCGTCCCGAGATCCTGGTGCCGGTGCACACAGAGGCTCCGGGGTTGTGGAGTGAACTCGTGCCCGAGGTTCAGGTGGTGGAGCCGGAGGCCGGGGTGGAGATGCGGTGGTAGGATGCGGCCCGGATGCGGGGTTGCAGATGGGTCAGGGTCGCACCTCTGACGGCAGCCGCGAGATGAGGGCCTCGTAGGCCTCCTTGGCTGTTCCTAGCGCTTCTTCGGTCTCTTCGCGCGAAGGCAGGTCCGGCTCACCGGGATAGCGATACTTCCACGCGTACTCGGTGAGCCATGCAGTCCGGCGCAGCACGGGCTCGAGTTCGGGGACGATTGCGGCGCACTGTTGGCCGAGCTCCACCAGGTTGTGCGTCTTGCCGAAGGGGCGGTCGTGCCACGTCAGGAATGCCTTCATCGCCTTCTCCACCATCTGCTGGCAGTGGAAGACCACGTCCGACGCCAGCAGCGGATCCCCGGTGCGCCCGAACTCGGCCGCCCGGAGATCCAGCGCGGCCCGGGTGAGCCAGGCCCTGGACTCCGCCACGCGCGCAGGGTCAAGCGGCATAGAGCAGCGTGCCCTCGCGAAGCACGGTTGCCGGGAGCGAGGCCTTGAGGTGCGTGCGGCTGTCGAAGTCCTCCGACGTCCACACCAGGACGTCCGCCGCGGCGGCCACACCCCACAGGCGCTCATAGGCCAGGCGGCTGCGCCGCCGCTCCGGTGGAGCGTCGCTGGAGACGATCACGAGGAGGTCGTAGTCGCTTTGTGGGCCTGCGTCGCCGCGCGCCTTCGACCCGAAGAGGTAGATCCGCTCGGGCCGGTAGGCATCCACAAGCCGGCGCACGATCTCCGCCAGAACGGGGTCGCGCTGGGGCACGCCCTGCCGCGCTTCTCCCCGCCACGATCCTGACCTCTCTCCAAGCCAGCGATCAACGGCCTCGCGCAGGAACCGCCAACGCCGCCCGACCTTCCGGCCGGGAATCTTGCGTTCTTGGGCCAGCTTGTAAAGGGTCGACTTGGGGATTCTCAGGTGGTCGGACAGCTCAGCGATTGTCAGCACGTTTGTGTGACGGATCATGTCGGCGCACCGCCAAGATTATGTCACCCCGTGCCCCGGCCGTCAACAGCCCGTAATTTTGAGTAATGATTGATACTAAAATCGACCCGAGCCGCCACCACGCAATACCGCCATCTCACCGCGCAGCCAGCCGTTGAAACGCTATCCCGGTACGGGTCAGCCGTGGCGGGTCGGCCATCATGCCACGCGCCGCGGCCAGGTTGGCCTGCCTGAACAGCTCGGCCGGGCGCAGCCCCCGGGTGGACTCGCCGTACTCGACGTAGCCGTAGAAGTGCCGCGACCAGAAGAACGATGTGAAGTCGATCTTCTGAAAGTGCGAGAGCCTTCCCACGAGCGTGATGAACTCCACGTCGAGCGGTTCCCAGAAACCGAAGACGTCGCGCGCGAAGAGCGCCGGCGCCGCTGCGACCGCCTGCCCGCGCAGCTCGTGGTCGCGGGTCTTGTAGAGCCATGCCTCGCCGAGGGCGACCTTCTTGCCGGCCCGCCGCGCTACATCCGCGAACCTGATCGCGCGGTCAATCACATAATCATGGTTGATCGGGTAGATGTGCATGTCGAGGTAGTCGAGCGTGGTGCGGGCAAGACTCTGCGCGTAGGCCAGATCGTCCCAGGTGCCGGCACCCGCGCCGATCAGGACGCCCGAGCGTTCGAGGCCGACCAGTACCTGTTGCACAAACCCGGTATAGTTCGCGACGGTGAAGGACAGCCCGGTGTTCTCCTGGGCGGTGTGCGGCTCGTTCGCGATGGTCAGGTAGTCGGGCCGGATCTCGCGGATTATCACCTCGGCCATGCCCCGTGCCTCGCGCGTGTAGCGCTCGAGCGTGAGCCCGGCGTAGTGGCCGGCAACGGGCAGCGCGCTGAAGACCGGCTCGCGGAACCCGGGCGTCATCTGCGCCAGGAACTTCAGGTTCCGCCTCTTCAGTTCGACGGAGAGCCGCTTGAAGAACTCGAGGTACTCGCCCGAGCGCGGAAAGCCGGGCACCAGGATCGGGTACTTGATCGCCACCTTGACCCCGCGCACACCCACCAGTTGCAGGCGGTCGAGGTTGAAGGTGACCACCTGCCACGCCTCCGGCCGCAGGATCGCCTCGCCCTGGTTGCTGTTGGCCGCCAGCAACTCGGCTGAGAATACGACGTCGTGCCTCTCGCCGCTCCACCGTGGGGTGATGTGGGCGTCTATGGCGCGCAACTTGGCGGCCAGCATGGCGTAGAGGTCGGCGTACTCGGCCGGAACGCCCGCCGGTTGGGCGGCGGGGGCAGGCGCGGCATCCCACGCCCCCGCCCCGACGAGTCCGACAAGCAGCGCGGCGATCAGGAGCAGTTGGGACATGCACGGAATGCGGCGCATGCGCATGTGCTCTCCCCCAGTGGAGTGGTGTGCCTGCCTTGTGGACCGGAAGGACGGTGCGCGGGTTGAGTCGAGAAGCAGGTGAAACCTGACGGCGTCCCGTACAGAGAGGACGGGTAACTTGGAGAGCGCCGCAGGGCGCTTGCGCGGAGGGAGACACCATGATGAGAAGGATCGCAGTCGCTGTTCTCTTGCTGTCCCTGGTCCTGACCGGCGCTGTCAACACGCAGGCGCAGCCGCGCCGGATCGTGGTCTACGCCGCCATGGATGAGACCGTGATCAGCCGGGTCGTCAAGGCGTTCACCGACCGCACCGGCATACCGGTGGAGATGTTAACCGTGGCCGCGGCCGGCACCATGGCCGCGCGCATAGTGGCCGAGAAAGCCCGCCCCCGCGCCGACATCTTCGTGGGCGGCTCAATAGACTTCCATGCCCCGCTGGCGGCCGAGGGCATTCTGGCGCAGTACCGCTCCCCGGTGATCGGGCAGGCCGGCATAAGCAAGGAGTTCGTTGATCCCCAGGGGTTCTGGAACGGGTGGTACTTCGGCGTGCTTTCGATCGTCGTGAACCGCCCGCTGTTCGACCGGACGCTTGGGGCTGCCGGCGTCGCCATGCCCAGGACATGGGACGACGTGCTGACGCCGGCGTACCGCGGGCACTTCGTGCAGCCCAGCCCGGTCACAACGGGCGCCGGGTACATCTTCACGGCCACGCAGCTCTTCCGTCTTGGCGAGGACCGCGGGTGGGCCTATCTCCGGGCCCTCCACGCCAACACCTCGCAGTACGCGCCCACGGTCCCGGCTGCGATGACGCTTGTGGAGCGCGGGGAGGCGACGCTTGGGATGAACTGGGCGCACGTGGGCCTCATGGCGCGCAACCGCGGGGTGCCGATCGACATCGTGATCCCAACCGACACCGGGTTTGAGATCGGAGGGGCTTCGATCATCAAGGGAGGCCCGAACCCCGAGGGCGCCAGGGAGTTCATAGACTTCGTGTACTCGCGGCTGGCGCAGGACATCGGCGCGAAGTACCACCTGACGTATCCCGTGCGGGGCGACGTCCCAAGCCCGCTGGGGATGCCGGCGCTGGAGACCATCAAGCTGGTCAAGTACGACCGCGAGTGGGCAATCGCCAACATGAGCCGCGTCCGGGAGAGGTGGACTCGAGACATCGGCCGCTAGGCCGCGCGGAATGCTGCGAACCTCCCTCTTGACCGGGAGGCGTTCCCGGCTGGCGGCGGACCCCGGCCTTCTGGCGGCGTATTCCGCCGCCGTGCTGTTGCTTGTGCTCTTTGTTCTGTATCCGACCCTGCGCGTGCTGGTGTTCCCGTCGCTCGGCGACTACCTGGCCATCCCCGACAGCGCGCGGTGGATGCAGGCCGCGCGCAACAGCCTCCTGATGATGGTGCTGTCGAGCCTCTCGGCAACGGCGCTCGGGCTGGTCTTTGCCTTCGCGATGACGCGGGGCGACATCCCGGGCGCGGGGTTCTTCCGCGCGATAGTGCAGTTGCCGATGTTCGCCCCTCCTTTCATGGTGGCCCTGGCCTACATCCTGCTGTTCGGCAAGCAGGGCCTGATCACGCGGTCGCTGCTCGGGCTCAACGTGAACATCTTCGGTCTGCCCGGGCTCTGGCTGGCCCAGACAGTGGCGTTCTTCCCGTACGCCGCGCTGATCATCAGCGGCGTGCTTCGGGGCATAAACCCGACCTTGGAACTGGCAGCCGCCAACCTGGGCGCGGATCCGCGGCGGGCTCTGCGGGACATCACCTTGGGGCTGGCGCGGCCAGGCCTGACCGGCGCGCTACTCGTGGTGGCGATCACCGTCCTGGCCGATTTCGGGAATGCGGTCATCATCGCAGGTGGGTTTCCGCTCCTGGCTACAGAGGCCTGGTTCCGTCTGGAGGGCATGGGTGACGCGCGGGGAGCCGCCCTGGTCGTGTCAATGCTCATAGTCCCCACTGTCGTGCTCTTCTTCCTCGAACGCCGCATCATTGGGCGGCGGCAGTACGTCACGGTAACCGGGCGCGGCACCCGCATGGACCCTGCTGGCACCCCGCCGGGGCTGCGGTGGAGCGTGTTTGGGATCTGCGCGGTCGCCTCGGTACTGGTGGTGCTCGTGTACCTGACAATCGTGCTGGGCGCATTCGTATCCGTCTGGGGATATAACTGGGCCATCACCCTTGACCACTGGCGCCTCTCGCTGGACCGGGTGGGCACCTTGACAAACAGCCTCAAGCTGGCGGCCGGAAGCGCGGGGATCACGGTCGTCCTGGCCGTGCTGGTGGCCTTCCTCGCCTCCAGGGAAAGCGTGGTGCGGCGCCTCCTCGATTTCTTGGCGATGCTGCCCGGAGCGCTGCCGGGCGTCTTCGTCGGGGTGGGATTCGTCCTGGCGTTCAACCAACCGCCGCTCGAGCTGGTGGGCACCTACTGGATCCTGGCCCTGGCGCTGGCCTTCTGGCACCTGCCGCTGGGCTACCAGACGGTCGCCGCCGCCCTCCGGCAGATCGAACGTGCAATAGAGGAGGCTGCGAGCAACCTGGGCGCCTCGAGCCTGGATGTGGTTCGCGATATCTACCTGCCGCTGCTGCGCGGGGCCATAGTGGACGTGTTCGCGGTGTCGTCCATCCGGACCGTGGTCAACGTGAGCATCGTGGTGTTCCTCGTCTCCCCGGGACATGTCGTGGCGACCTTCGCCATCATGTCGCTGATAGTCAACGGATCATGGGGCGGGGCATCCGCTCTGACGTCGCTGCTGCTGGCGGTGACGCTTGCGGCCGCAGGCCTGGCGCGGGTTGCCCTTGGGGCAGAAGTGAGGACGGCGAGAATAGGATAGAGCGCCGCGCCCCCGCTCCCCCAAACAACGACAAAGCCCCTGCTCCGAGCACGGAGTAGGGGCTTCATCAGGTCGGAGCCTATCCCAGCGAGAACGGGGGCTCTGAGGGCGGAAACGGCGCCACTGGCGGCGCCGGGGCGAACGGTGCCGGGGCGACGGGCCGCTTCACCCGCGCCCTCACGGGCTTCTTCTTCGCCGGAGCCTTCTTTGCCGGGGCCTTCTTCTTCGCGCGAACAGGCTTGCGGACCGGCTTGGCCTTTGCGGGCTTCTTCTTGCGGGCGACGGTCTTCTTCGCCGCCGCCTTCTTCTTGACGGGAGCCTTCCGAGATCGCTTGGCGCGCTTCTTTGCTGGCAAGGACTATCCCCCCTCCCGTTGTTAGCCTCGATGCCTCGCAGACGCTTACAGATGCACAGTACGCCTTCTTTTCAAGGTCTCCTGCTGGTCGGAGCAGGTATCCGCATGGTCGGGGGGAGAATTGTAGACCCCGTGGGGGACCGGTTTCACCGCGCCTTGGAGGCCGCCGTCGTCCTGGCGGCTCTTGCCACCGTCCCCCTCACTATCGCCCCGGCGCGCAACCCCCCGAGCCCGGCTGTCCTGGCAGGCGACTGGGCCGTGTGGGCAGTCTTCCTGCTCGAGTACGCCATCCTGCTGGCCGTTGCTCGTGATCGCAGGGCATTTGCGCGATCCAACTGGCTCAGCCTCGCAGTGGTTGTCCTGTCCTTTCCCATGCTGCCCGCGCTCATGGGGTTTGTGCGCCTGACCAGACTCGTACGGCTGCTCCGCCTGGCGCGGGTTCCGCTGGTGCTTCTGCGGGGCCTGGGCGCCCTGCGGCTCGCCATCGGGCGTCCGGGCCTGTTGTATCTGGCCGCCGCAAACGTGTTCCTGATCCTGGCAGGCGGCGCGCTCCTCTACCTGGCCGAGCCCGAGGAGGTCAAGGGAAGCATCTGGAACGGGGTGTGGCTGGCCATCGTCACGGCCACGACGGTCGGGTACGGCGACCTGGCCCCCGCAGGCCCGTGGGGCCGTGTCATCGCCATCGTGCTCATGCTGGCCGGTGTAGGTCTCGTCTCAACCCTGGCGGCCTCGATTGCCGCGTACTTCGTCGGCCAGGACCGGCATTCGGCCGCCCATGGGGATGACGCTGCAGCGGCCCAGGCCTCGTTGCATGCGGAGCTGGTACGGCTGACGGACAAGATCGACCGTCTGGAGCAGGCCGTTGCGAGGTTGGCCGAGACGCAAAGCGAGGGTCGGGCAGGGCGAGCAGCCGGTCCGGGAGACGGACATTAGGCCGACCGGTGGTGCAGCATAACGCCTTCCCGGAGGGCTGCGCGGGATGGCCGAAACCCGGACCAGTCGGGCAGTTGCGTGCGATAAGACCTGCGACCCCTGCCATGTTAGACTGGCATAGGCGGGGTGTTAGGCTGGTCGGTCTAATCAGGAGTTCGCCACTTCTGGAAGCCGAGCCTCGGAGGGACTAGCGCCGTGCCGACTTCGCAACTCCCTGGTCCGATAGTCATCATCGATGTCGAGACCACCGGCCTATTTCCACTTCGGCACGACCGCGTGGTGGAGGTGGCTGCGATCGTCGTCGACGGCGAGGGGCGAATCGTGCGCGAGTTTGCCTCGCTCGTGAACCCTGGGCGGGACATCGGACCGAGCAGCATCCATGGTCTGACCGCTGAAGACGTACTTCACGCTCCCCAGTTTGGTGACATTGCGGGCCTGCAGGTTGAGACGCTGCAAGGAACCGTCGCCATAGCCGGTCATAATGTGCGGTTTGATCACCAGTTCATCGAAATGGAATTTTCCAGAATCGACTCCCCCGTACCTCAATGCTTCACCATCTGCACAATGCAGCTTGCCGGTGGCGGGAAACTGACCGAGTGCTGCTGCGATTATGGAATCCGGCTGGACGGTGATGCCCATCACGCCTTGGCCGATGCTCGGGCGGCAGCTCGCTTGCTCTCTATTTTGCTCCCGGATCAACCGCGGATGGTTCAGAAGCTGAGCGGGCTGATGCCAATCCAATGGCCTGCGGTTCCCAGCACCGGGAAGCAACCAATCACGCGTGATGAGTCTCGCCGGCGCCAAGCTGAGCCGCCAACGTACCTGCAGCGTCTTGTCGGGCGAATGCACACCGGCGCTGATCCCATCGCCACTGAGGGCGCCGTGATGGCCTATGCGGCTTTGCTTGATCGCGTCCTGGAAGATCGCCATGTAGACGGCGCGGAGGCCGACGCACTCGTTGAAATGGCCGCAAAGTGGGGGCTAAGCGGGGAACAGATCAACTTTGCCCATCGGGAGTATGTGAACTAATTGGCCATCGCAGCAGTGGCCGATGGGGTTGTCACGGAGGCAGAACGCCGCGATTTGAAACTGGTCGCGCGGCTACTCGGTCAAGAGAAACGGGACTTGGACGAAATACTCCAAGAAGCGGCTGCGAGGGTCGCTAGTACACCCTTGGCTACGCCTGCGACGCCAACTCCAGAAGCCGGACTGCCTGGAAGGCGCGTATGTTTCACTGGCGAACTCCAGTGCCGGTACAACGGTGAGCTGATCCCACGTGAACTCGCAGAAGAACTGGCCGCCAAAGCCGGTCTCATCGTCATGGATGCGGTGACGAAGAAGCTCGACTTACTTGTCTTGGCTGACCCGCACTCGCAGTCAGGGAAAGCGAAGAAGGCCAGGCAATACAGCATCCGGATCATGCACGAGCCGGTGTTCTGGAATACTATTGGCGTAGCCGTTGAGTAATCAGGATTCAGCGCGCAGTATGGGTGCAGTGGCGAACCAAGCGTTGTACTTGACCGGGCCGGCATTACGGTTTTTCGAGACATCACGTTCCCTGCAGCCGGCCCGGCAAGTGAACGCAGTCGTTCGACGGGGGAGACAACTCCATGATTAGCGACCCAGTCACGTTTCTCGCAAATATCGCCTTGGTCGCCCGCGCGGATGGTATGTTGTCGGCCTCAGAACTGGGCCAACTCGAAGCGATTCGAAAAGAATTCGGATTCAAGAAGGGTGACCTCTCTGCCGCAGTCCGCCTTGCCGAAAGCGGAAACATACACTCACGCCCGTGGGGACTTTTGCGGACCAAGTTAAGAACCTGGAGCTTGTTCTTCGCGTCGCCTACGCAGACAGCGACCTCGATAGCTCAGAAGTCCAACTTGTAACTGACTTCTGTGGTAAGATAGGCGTTCATCAGGAGCAACTGGACAAGCTAACCGCGGAAGTGCTGGCATCTCTGAAACACGTTGGGAAGCTCTGTCCGACTTGCGCAGCGGAAAACAGCGCCGATTCCCGGTTCTGTGCGAAATGCGGGGCAAACCTCGATGTCCCTGGACAGGACATTCAGGTCAGGTTTGACATTCCCCAGAAGGGAATCACCATAGAGTTTGCCGAGTCGTCGGCTGCATCATTTCCCAAGGCGCTTGAGTTGGCGAAGACGACGATCGGATACCAGACATGTCAGAAGAACAAGAAGACCTGGCATTTTGCCACATACCCTTCCGGCGAGTTGGCCGATGCCTTGCCACTAGCGGGCGCGCTTTCCGGCATCAGGAATCGTGTACTGTACATCGACGGACAGGAACAACAGTGGGATGAGGTCTTTGGTTTCACTTGGTGCGCCGCACAGAGAGCCTCCGCATATAGACCGGCGGAATACTGTTTCGGCAAAGATGAAAACCGTCTTAACCCGTGGGGATGCAAACAGGCTCGAATGAACTGGACGGAGTGGGCCGATTGGTTCTGTTATGGTAAGTGGGAGAAGTCGGGCTTCATCGGTTCGAAGGTTCAGTGGAGATACGACAAAGACAGAATCCGGCACGAATTGGCGACCAATCTACACCGGTGTCGTCATTGCCCCCACCTGAACGCAAGTCTACCCGAAGCCGTGCTCCGGCACCTGCCAGATGTGGTTGTGCCCGGCACAGACAAGAACTGGGACTATCATCAGACGTACGAAGAAGTTCCGGGGGCTATCAAGATCGTCCGGAAGGAGCAATCTGAAGGATTCACCTTCAGTGACGAGTTCTGGGCCGACGGAGTACGGCCCAAGGGGCTCAGTGCGTTGGCTGACATACTTGCGAAGGCATTCCATGATGCAGGAATTGATCCCGAACTTGTCAGGATGTTGACAAAGTGACCGTCGGACAAAAGCATGCAGCGGACGGTGCTGCGCGCCGCCGCTGATGCTGAGCGTTGGGCATCACTCCTGTAATGCCGTAGAGCTGAGCGCCTACGACAGAGAATCAAACCTTTTGGGAGGATAACGCATACGCACATTGGATGAACGAATGCAGGCGTTAGAGCGCCGTGTAGAAGCTCTTGAGCAGCACTTTCGCTCTTCGGGAGCCAGCTTCCCGGCAACTGCTCCGGTAAGCCTTGAAAAGGAAGCTCCCGCAGATCGAGCGCTAAGCCTCGTTAAGGTCGAGATTTCAAACAAGCGGTTTGATCCTTCAAATCCTGACATCGGAACCTACGAAGACCATATCTGGTTCGACTGCCACTTTGTTCCCGCCACCCTCTCAAAACGGACGCGTGCAATGAAGGGGACGATCGAGTTCTCAGATCACTTTGATGAGGTGAGATTTCGAATCCAAGTGACTGTCAACGAACCGCTAGAGCCAGGACGTCGCTTGACGCAGAAGGGGGTTGGTTTCGCCTATAACCAGTTCATGGAGGCCCATCAGTGGATGCTAGCCACGAAGGAGCAAGACATGAAATGCGCTTTGCGCCTCAGCAATGTTCTGTATGCCGATGGTGAAGCAGAGACTTTGCAGTGACGGCTCGGTGATGCCTAACCCGCCATTGCAGCCGACGGCTTTCGGCCGCGGCTGAACTCCAACGTCAGGCGCCCGTGCATCCTGCCCTTAGGGGGGCGCATGCAGACCTCAAGGCGTGTTTCGCTACCTCGTGCACCTGCTCGGATGACCACAGGCAGGGCAAAGCGACAGAACCTGTGGTAACCTGCGAGACAACCGGGTTTGCGGCGATCGGAGAAAGGGCGGGGCGGGCGTATGCCTCACAAGAGGGTCGTCATGGTGCCGGACAAGAAGATCGCGCTGGTGGCTCACGACAACAAGAAGCGCGAGCTTCTGGAGTGGGCCAAGTTCAATCGAGATCTTCTCGCCCATCACGAGATCTGGGCCACCGGCACAACCGGCGAGATCCTTGAGCAGCAACTCGGCTTTCCAATCCACAAGCTGCAGAGTGGACCGTTGGGCGGAGACCAGCAGATCGGGGCCAAGATCGCCTGCAACGAGATCGACTTCCTAATCTTCTTCTGGGACCCGTTGGAGCCGCAACCGCATGATCCGGATGTGAAGGCGCTGTTGCGCATGGCGGTGGTCTGGAACATCCCGATCGCGTGCAACCGGGCATCGGCGGATTTCATGATCTCGTCGCCGTTGATGGACGGGGAGTATCATCGTCTGGTGCCCGACTACCAGGAGTATCGAAAGCGAAGGCTTGGCAGAGGCAAGGGCGCGGGCCGCGGCGAGGACAAGGTGTAGGGGGGCGGCTCCGTTCGGGATCATGCTCATGAGGGAGATCCTGCTTACGGGATCATGGTTCATCAGGGCTCCGAGAGAGAAGGTCTACTCGGTGATCTCGGACTTCGAGGCCATGCCGGTCAACTTCCCCAAGGTCGCGAGGGCGATGCGCATCACGGAGCGCGACGGAAGTCGCCTCACGATCCATGCAAGGGCTGCGTCGTTTGGCTCGGTGTTCCCTGAAGTGAACGTCAACGAGACGCTTGGGACATCGGGACACGAGGAGTTCCTGCTGCGAGATGTCCCCGGGGGCACCCGTATCGACTACTCATATCGGGTCACGATCCGGCCTGTCTGGCTTCGGGTACTGGCCGGGCCTTTGATACGATGGTTCGGGCTGCCCTTCTGGAAGCGGGCGTTCATAGACGTGCTCAGGGCAAGGCTGGAGGGGGATTCATGACGACGGATTGCGCCGGTCTGTCGATGCCGATCGGCGAGGCCATGGAGACGCAGCGGGCGATCCGCCGCCTGAAGGCGGATCCGGTTGACGATGCGCTGGTCCTTCGGCTGATTGAGCTGGCGCTACGGGCGCCGACCGGGAGCAACGCGCAGAGCTGGGAGTTCATCGTGGTGAAGGACCCCGGCAAGAAGAAGGCTCTCGCCCGCCTCAACCGGCAGGCATGGGGAATCTACAACAGGGTCGCGCGGTGGGCCAAGCGGCATGACCCGAAGAAACGCAAGATCCGGGACGCCGTCCAGTGGCAGGCGGATCACTTCGAGGAGACCCCGGTCATCGTCGTAGCCTGCCTGAAGGGACACTACACCCCCTTCTTCCACCTCGCCGTCACGAGCTACTTCGGCTCGATCTTCCCCGCGGTGCAGAACCTGCTCCTGGCCGCGCGCGCCGTGAACCTCGGCGCGGTCCTCATCACGATCCCCCTGTGGAACCTCGTGGCTGTTCGCAGAATCCTCGGCCTCCCCTGGAGCATCACGCCCTGCGCGGTGATTCCGCTAGGCTGGCCCGTTGGCCGCTACGGTCCCACGACGCGGCGGCCCGTGCACGAAGTGGTCTCATTCGATCGGTTCGGGAACCGGCCGGCCCCTGGCAACGTGCTGCGCTGAGAACCGGGCGTTCGCCAGGCGATCGGCGTCCAAGAGGATTCTGAACTCGAGCGCATCAATGTCGCGGGCCGAGTGGAGGGCGCCGATGATGCGCAGGATGTGCCCGGTGCGGTCGGCGTCCACCCCCAGGCGTTCAAGGATGGGACGGACGATGGACGACCCTTCGGGTTCGACATCGTGGAGAACCGCTGCCGCGCGCACTACCAGCGGGTCGCCACCTTCGGCGACAAGCATCCGCTCGGCGTAGTCGAGCACGGCCAGGGCATGGCGTACCCGGTCCCGGTCGTCGCCCAGGACGGCGCGCATCTCGCGGATGAGGGCGTCGGCAAGCGCCTCTCCCGCGTCGCCGGACGGCTGTCCAATACACTTCGCCGCAAACTGGCACCACTGAGCGCAGCCAAGGTCGAACCGCGGGTTCGATACGATCCGGCCGCACGAGTGGCAGCGGCGGCGCAGGTCGTCCTTCCAGAACTCCAGGGGCTCGCCGCAGCACGAGCACGGCAGCTCGAAGACATCCGTCGCCTTCCAGAACCGCTTGTCTTGGCCCGGGCACTGGCTCGTGATCACGCTGCGATCGTAGGGCTGGGAAGCGCGGGAAGGCATTGACACAAGTCAAGAACGGGCAATGCCAGGCCGGTTTCGGGGTGGCGCGTGACGTCTTGACGTTATAGCGCTATGGTGCTAAATTTGGTATTGGAGGACGAAGCCCATGGGCGATGCTGCAACTCGTTCCACAATCTACTTCAAACCAGACCTGCATCGGGCGCTGCGGTTCAAGTCCGCGCACACCCGCCGCTCTCTCTCCGATTTGGTGAATGAGGCGGTCCGGCAAGCCCTACTGGAGGACCAAGAAGACTTGGCCGCATTCGAGGAACGCGGGAACGAGCCGTTGCTCAGCTATGAGGATCTGCTGAAGCATCTCAAGAAGTATGGCAAGATATAGCGTCGTCTTCCGCAGGTCCGTCACCCACGACCTACGCAAGGTCTCGAAGAGCGACATCCAGAGAATCCTGGTCGCGGTTGATTCATTGTCGAAGGAGCCCCGGCACGCGAGGGCCGAGAAGTTATCAGGACAAGACAAGTACCGAGTGCGGCAGGGCAACTATCGGATCCTCTACGAGATCAACGACGAAGAGGAAATCGTAGTAATAGTGAGGATCGGGCATCGCAGAGATGCGTACCGGCGCAGGTAACGCCCAGGCTGCCCACGGAGGGGACTCCTGCCCCCTGTCGTAATATCACAACAGACGCTCGATATTCTCGGGCTCTAACGCCCGTCCCAGAAACCGCTCGCATAACCCGGAGGTGCGTCGTAGATGTTCACCAACCCCCTCAAGTCGCGCCTGGCACAGGGCCTGCCCGCCGTGGGCCACTGGATCAGCATCCCTTCGCCGTCGGTCGTTGAGCTGCTGGCCGCCTTCGAGATGGACTGGCTGCTGCTCGACATGGAGCATGGCCCGGCCAACACCGAGACAGTAGAAGACCTGCTGCGGGCCATGAAGGGTACGGGCGTCACCCCGCTCGTGCGGGTCGTCGCCAACGATGTGGGGGTCATCAAGCAGGCGCTGGACCGCGGGGCCTACGGGGTGATCGTCCCGCTGGTGAACACGCCCGAGCAGGCGCAGGCGGCCGTAGCCGCGGCCAAGTATCCGCCGGAGGGGATACGCGGGGTGGCGGGCAGCCGGGTCAACCGCTTCGGCGCCGATCTGCCGGACTACTTCGCCCGGTGGAACAGCCAGGTGGTCGTAATATGCCAGATAGAGACGACCGAGGCGCTGGCGAGCGTGAACGAGATCGCCGCGACCCCGGGCGTGGACGTGCTCTTCGTGGGCCCCAACGACCTTTCCGCGAACCTCGGCTGCTTCCGCCAGTTCGACAATCCGGAGTTCAAGGCCGCGGTCGAGCGCGTCCTGGCCGCGACACGGCGACACGGGATCGCGGCGGGCTACATGGCCTCGAACGCCGAGGAGGCTCTGGAGCGTCTGGCCCAGGGGTTCCGGTTCGTGGCGGCCGGGAGCGATACGCGGCTGCTGTCCGGCGCGGCCGCGGCTACCTACGCGAAGATCAGGGCAGGGCTGGCTGAGAAGGCGAAGGCCCCCTAGACGATCACCTCGCCCGGCCGCTCTGCATCCACGAGCGGCAGGCTCGTGGGCACCAGGTCGGTGTACTTCATCCCGGCGCCGGTCAGCAGGAGCAGCACGCGATCACGAGGTGCGACGGCGCCGCAACCGATCAACTTGGGCAGCGCGGCCACGGTGGCCGCTGCCTCGGGCGCGGCGAAGACCCCCTCTGCCGAGGCCAACTCGCGCATCGCTGCCAGCATCTCTTCGTCGGCAACAGCGAGTGCCGTGCCGCCGCTTTGGCGTATCACCTGCAGCATCAGGTAGTCTCCGATCGCAACCGGCACGCGCAGCCCTGAGGCGACCGTCTGCGCGTTCTCGAAGGGCTCAGCGTGGTCCTTGCCTTCCAGATGGGCGCGCACGATCGGCGCGCATCCCGCGGCCTGCACCGCGACCATGCGCGGCCGGCGCGCCCCGATCCAGCCGAGCGCCTCCATCTCCTCGAGCGCCTTCCAGATGCCCACCAGGCCGGTCCCTCCGCCGGCCGGGTAGACGATGACATCCGAAAGATCCCAGGCCATGGCCTCGGCGATCTCGTAGCCCATGGTCTTCTTGCCCTCGACCCGGTACGGCTCCCGCAGGGTGGACACGTCGAACCAACCGCGCTCAGGCGCAAGCGCCCGCAGCACACGTCCGGCGTCGTTGATCAGCCCCTGGATGGCGTACGCGCGGGCGCCGTAGATGGCGCACTCCGCCTGGTTGATCGCCGGGGTATCCTGGGGCATGACGGTGTAGGCGTCCAGGCCTCCGCGCGCAGCGTACGCGGCCAGCGCCGATCCGGCGTTGCCGGCCGTGGGAACTGACAGCGCGCGCACGCCCAGCTCGCGCGCCCTCGAGACCGCGGCTGAGAGGCCGCGCGCCTTGAAGGTGCCGGTGGGGTTCTTGCCTTCGTCCTTGAGGAGCAGCGTCTCAAGGCCGTAGCGCCGGGCCAGGCGCGGCGCCTCGAGCAGCGGGGTCATCCCCTCGCCCAGACTCAGCACATTCCCGGGGTCGCGGACCGGCAGCACCTCGTGGTAGCGCCACATGTCCGGCCGCCGCCCCTGCAGCGCCTCGCGCGTGAGCGTCCGTGCCGCGGCGTCCAGATCGTAGCGGGCATAGAGCACCTTGCCGCACTCTGGGCAGACGCCCAGGAGTTGATCGGCGTCGAACCTCTGGTGGCAGGCGGTACACTCGAGATGTGAAAGGAAACTGTAGGCCATGTGCGACTCCCCGTGGCGGCGCTGGCTCCCGGCCCGGCCGCCAGCGCTATCCGACCACCTCGCGGAACACCCGCAGGAAGTTGAGCCCGAGCAGCTTGCGCAGCTCACCCTCGCCGAACCCCCGCTCCGCCAGCTTCATGGTCAGGTTGGGCCAATCGCCAAAATCCCTGAAGCCGTCTATGCGATAGTCCGGCGTCAGCCGGTGCTCCTCGTCCCGGAATCCGCCCCAATCAAATGAGTTGGCGCGGCGCTTGGGCATGGAGGCCGGATACTCGATGAGCGACTCGGTTCCGGGACCCGGACCGGCCTTGTCGGTGCCGATGCCTACGTGGTCTATGCCGCAGACGTCCACCAGGTGCTCGACGTGGTCGGCGAACGCGTCCAGGGTCGGTTCCTTTGACGTTGAGATGAACCCGGGTAGGACCACCACGCCGAAATATCCGCCCGAATCGGCCACCGCCTTTGCCAGCTCATCGGACTTGCCGCGGTCGTGGTAGCAGACCGCCTTGCTGCTCGAGTGGGATACGACGATTGGCGCCTTCGAGACCTTCAGCGCGTCCCAGCCCACCTGCTCGCTGCAGTGGCTGACGTCAACCAGCGTCCGCAGTTCGTTCAGCCGGGCCACGACCTCGCGGCCGAAATACGACAGGCCGCCCTGGTGGGCCTCGGTGCACCCGTCGCCGACCAGGTTGCGCAGGTTGTATGTCAACTGCACCATGCGCACGCCGAGATTGTGGAAGTACTCGATCCGGCTCAGGTCGTCGCCGTAGGGCGTGGTGTTCTGGAAGTCAAGGATCAGGCCGCGCTTCCCTTCGCGATAGGCGCGCTCGACGTCGGCGGCGCGGAGGATCGGTACCATCTCACCGCCCAGGGCTTCCATGTAGGCGTAGGCCTGCGCGATACGCCTGCCGGCCAGCTCGAACGCCTCGCTCATCCGGGCGGTCCCGGAGTAAGTGCCGCAGGCCACGGTGACGCCGGACCGCCGCCAGAGGTCCATGTACCGCCTGCGCGCCTCCTCGGAGGTCTTGATCTCGCGGGCCGCCATGTCCACGAGCGGCGGTGCGGCCTCCTCGCGCGACAACCCCTGGCGGACGAACTGGTCGAGCGCCGCCTTCATCTTTTCGGTGAACAGGAACCCGGTGGTGACCGGTGGCTGCTGGGTGTCTATCACGAGCGCGTCCTCATGGAGCTGCCGGGCCTCCTGCGGGGTTAGGGTGGGCTTCCTGCGCTGTGCCATCTTCTGCCTCCTTAGTGTCGCGGTTGCCCCTTCAAATGCGCGGGGAGATACCTGATGTCTTCAGCCCGAAGTCCTCTGTGGCCAGGCCAGCGACGTGGCGGCCGATGGCCAGCGCGGCCGTGGCCGCCGGCGACGGCGCGTTCAGCACGTGGATCGCACGCCGCGACCGCAGTATCCGGAAGTCGTCCACCAGCGTGCCGTCGCGCGCCAGCGCCTGCGCCCGCACGCCGGCGCCATGGCGGACCACGTCGGTCAGGCGAAGGTCGGGTACGAGTCGTTGCAGCGCGGCCACGAAAGCCCTGGTGCTGAAAGACCGCCAGACCTCGTGGAGACCGGTGCGCCAGTGACGTCCGGCCATCCGCCAGAACCCTGGATAGGTCAGGGTTTCGAGCATCTCGCCCGGATGCACGCGCCACCTGGTGTATCCCTCGCGGGCGTACGCGAACACGGCGTTGGGACCGGCCTCGACCTCGCCGTGCACGGTGCGCGTGAGGTGCACCCCCAGGAATGGGAACTCTGGATCGGGCACCGGGTAGATCAGTCCACGCACCAGGTACCGCCGCTGGGGCTTCAGCATGCAGTACTCCCCGCGGAAGGGTACGACGCGCACGTCCGGGGTCTCCCCGGCCATCCGCGCGACCGCATCGGAGTAGAGACCGGCGCAGTTCACCAAATAGCCCGCGCGCACTTCACCGCGCGTCGTCAACAGCCGGAGGCCGCCGGATTCCCCGGCGATCGCGGTCACGCGCGCGCCGGTTGCGATCTCCACACCGCGGCGCCGGGCCTCGGCTGCCATGGCGCGCGCCACCTCTTGGAAATCCACGATCGCCGTGTTGGGCGAGTGGATCGCGCGCAGGCCCGACGCGTGCGGCTCGATTTCCCGGATCTCCTCGGGGCCCATCTTGCGCAGGCCCTCCACGCCGTTGGCCACACCGCGAGCGAACAGATCGTCCAGGCGCGGCAGTTCGCGTTCGTCGGTGGCGACGATGATCTTGCCGCAGTTCTCATAGCGCACGCGGTGCTCATCGCAGAAGGCCTTCAGCAGCCCGTTGCCGTCAACGCAGAGCCGTGCCTTGTAGGACCCTGGCTTGTAGTAGATGCCCGAGTGGATCACGCCGCTGTTGTGCCCGGTCTGGTGGGCTGCCAGCTCGCGTTCCTTCTCGAGGACGATCATGCGGAGACCCGGATGCCGCGTGATCAGCGCCAGCGTGGTGGCCAGGCCCACGATGCCGCCGCCGACGACCGCAACGTCGTAGTGGGTAGCATCAATGCCGGAGAGGGAACCAACAGGCGTCATCGGTCTCGAATCGAGGTTTCTCCATGAGGAGTCGGCGCCCTGCATGGGATTCTGACCGCGGGGACAAATAAGCCGGGGACACCATTGCGGTATCCCCGGCCCCGGGCTGCTATCGTGCCCTTTCCTACATGCCTTTTCCCGGTGCCGGCGTCCTACTTCGCGCCCTTCCGGGCTAGGTAGTCCTCCACCTGGAGCAGGCCGCTCTCGCCGGCCATCCTGACGATGCTGAGCAGCGCCTCCATGCTGGACACTTCCTCGAGCTGCTCCTCAACAAACCACTGCATCGCGTTCTGGGTGGTGTAGTCGTTCTCCTTGATGGCCAGCTCCACGATCGCGTGGATCTGCTTGGTCACCGTGTTCTCCCAGTCCACGGAGAGCTTCACGCACTCCTCGGCGCTCTTGAACTTGCCCTTGGGAGCGGGAATGGCCGGGATGGCTACCGTGCCCCCCGCATCCAGGACATAGCGCAGGATGCGCATGCCGTGCTCGCGCTCCTCTTCCGCCTGGCTGTAGAAGTGCTTGGCCAGCCCGGTCAAACCCGCCGAGTCGAAGTGCGTGGCGATGGCGACGTACTGGAGCGAGGCCGCGAACTCATGGCCGATCTGCTCGTTTAGCGCGTTGTTCATCTTGTCGCTGAAGAACATGACTGCCTCCTCGTGTTTGGTACCACCGTGTGTGGCACACCGTGCGGATTACCACAGCGTGGGGTGTCGCCGCGTGTGGCTTCATTCTCCCGTCTAAACGAAACTAACGGGCGGTTCCTTCCCGGCTCGTGAGGATCTCAGGGCAAACGCGAACGCCGCGCCCAATGCGGGTAGGAACCCGGCCAGCAGGTACATCTGCCCGAGCCCGATCGCGCGTCCCAACAACCCTCCGCCGATCGCTCCCATGCCGATGCCGATCTCGTGAAAGACCCCCATCGTGCCCATGGCGCTCCCGCGTTCGTGGGCAGGAACCAAATCGGCTGCCAGCGCGTAGAGCGCGGGATTGCCCAGGCCCAAGCCCAGGCCCGAAAGCAAGGCAGCTACCAGCAGCCATCCTCCGGAGAGCAGCGAGGTCGCCCACATCCCGGCGGAGGCCAGGACCAGCGCCGGCCAGATGACCGCCAGGCGTCCATACCGGTCGGAGAGGCGTCCGGCAAGCGTCTGCGCCAGGAGAAGACCCGCGGCCTGTGCTACGAACACCATGCCCGGATTGGACAGGTCGCGGCGGCTGGCATGGACCGCCAGCAGGGCGACGTTCGTCCCAAACGTCACCGCGAGCGTCACCAGCAGCGAGCCCGGCATCAGGACCGCCAGGTTGATCAGCCGCGTACCGCGATGGTCGGCGGGATTGGGCGGGAGCGACCGCAAGGGCCCTGCAAGCAGCACGCCCAGCAGGCCGGCGGCAATGCACGCCGCGAACAGGGCTGGGTAACCGGCGGCCTGTGAGATCGCCACGCCGGCCGGCGGCGCTATTCCCCCGCTCAACGTCGCCGCCAGCCCAAACAGACTGAGGGCCTCGCCACGGCGCTGCGCAGGTGCGAGGTTGGCGGCCAAGGCCTGGCTCGCCGTCACGAAGAACGCGATCGCCAGGCCGGAGGTGGCCCGCAGGGCAAGCAGCGCGCCCACCGAGGGTGCCAGCCAGTATCCGAGCGCGCAGAGCGCGTAGATCGCCGCGCCGACCGTCAGCGGCGCCACGCCGTTCCCGCGGTCAACCCACCATCCGGCGAGGGGTCGAACGAAGAGCGCCACAACCGCGACCAGCCCAATCATCAGCCCAATCACGGCGTCATCGGCTCCGAGCCGCACCGCGTACAGGGGGAGAGCAGCGGTCAGCAACTGGAATCCAAAGAAGGTGGTCATGGCGACTATCCAAAGGTCAACAAACGCGCGGCTGAAAAAGCGCTCGTGCCGGGGCCGCAATGTCAGCAAGGCCTCGACGGGTACGGCGGGACAAGTTCGTGGGGCGGGACTTCCATGGTCGCTCTGTTCTATGTGCGGCCGCGGCTTCCTGGGGTTATCAGGAGAGATACTTCGTGATCATCGCGCCCACCGCCGCGTCGCACGCCCGGAAACCGCCCTCAGAACCACAGTTGGTCGCGGCCAGGAACGCGGCGTTCCGTGCCGGGGCAAGCCAGATGACCGCGTACCAAAGGGTGTTGCTGCCGGCATGGGTGAGGGCAGTCCCATCGGCCCAACCTCTTTGCACCACGCCCCATCCCAGGGCGTAGCCCTGCCCGAACTCATCCCGGTGGAGGCGCCGAAAGCTCTCGGTACCGACCAGGAGGCCGGGCTCACCGCGCGCCCCCCTGAGGTGGAGCGCGGCATAGCGTGCCCAGTCACTCATCGAGCAGTGGACCGTGCCTGCCGGCCCGATCGCCTGCGGGTTGTCTGCGTCGGGTCCCGGCGCAACTGGATGGCAGCCGGCGGGCGTATGCCCCCACGGCTGAGTGAAGCCCGGCGCGCCGAAGCCCACGGTGTTCATCCCCAGCGGGCTAAAGAGTTTCTGGCGCATCAGGTCCTCCCATCTCTGCCCGGTCACCTGCTCGGCGAACGCGCCGGCGATCGCATACCCGAAGTTCGAGTAGATCATCCGCGAGCCCGGCTCGGCCACCGGCGCGCGGGAAAGGACTATTTCGATCAACGCGCGCCTCTGCTGCGGGAGGGGTCCGGTCAGTGCGCGGACCTGCGGCCAGATCGCCGGGTCCGGGCTGCGATCGTCGGGCAGCCCGGATCGGAGAGAGAGCAGGTGCACCACCGTGACCCGATGGTAGCCGGGGTGGATCTTGCCCAGCATGTCCGGGAAGACGTCTGCCACCGTCGCTCCCCAGGACAGCATACCTTGTTCGACCAGCAGGGCGATGAGCGTGGCCGTCATGGACTTGGTGCACGAGCCGATGTGAAACCGATCGTGCACCTGCACGCGATCGTCGGTTCCGGAGCGACGCACGCCAGTCGCGCCGATCGCTGCAACGTCGCTGCCCTGCACGAAGGCGCCGGCCAGCGCGGGCATTCGGTGCGCAGCGCGGACCGGCTCGAGCAACCCGTCCAGGCTCTCGGGCGCTGCCTGAGCCAGGCACGCCTTCTCCACGATGGTGACGGGCAGGAAAGTGGCGCCTGCGCCAAGAGCCGCGAGCCTCAGGAGGGTCCGCCTGTTCAGGTGGTAGGCCGTCATCACCAGGGGATGCGGCGTGTGTGCGAGAACCGCCTTTCCTGTGGACCGTGCGCCGCTGTCATGGCCGGTTACAGGCGACGCCCTGATCGCCGCACAGGTGACACTCGCGGCCGCGTCGCCCGAACCGTGGCGCCTCGCCGGTGGCCGCCCGGTTTCCCTGGCCTCGGTGGCCGGCTGCTTCGTCTGCTTCCCAAGGGGATCCAAAGGCCCAGGGGCGGCAGGCGATGCCGGCTGGGCTGCCGCAGCATGGCTGACAGACGGCAGGCTGCTGGCGGTGTCCGTTGTCGGCGGGCGGGCGCCCGCGGCCTATGAGCCGGGGCTGCTTGCCCTGCGCGAGGGGCCGCTGCTGGAGGCGGCAGTGCGCGGCCTGCCCGGAGCGCCGGAGGTGCTCATCGTCAACGCCACGGGCCGCGACCATCCGCGACGCGCCGGCCTGGCGCTTCACCTGGGTGCCGTGCTGTCGCTGCCTACTGTGGGCATCACGGCAAGGCCGCTGGTTGCCGGGGGAGACTGGCCGCCCGACGAGAGCGGTGCCGCCAGTCCCCTGCGGATCGGCGATGAGGTCGTCGGGTTCTGGCTGCGCACAAGACGCGGCACACGCCCCCTGGCCGTGCATGCCGCCTGGCGTACCGATCCCGAGACCGCCCTGGCTGTCGTCGTGGCCGTGACCGGGGACGCCCGGACGCCCGAACCGCTACGTCTGGCGAGGCGCGCGGCACGGGAGGCGCGCGCGATGAGGGCTCCCGAAAGGGATATCTGGAATCGCAGCAAACAGTAGTACCAAGTCAATCAGGATCAACAGGGGGGCGATGCAGATGTCTGACGCGATTCGCCTTGTAGACTACTTCTACACCGAGGCGAGCGACAAACCAGGGGAGGGCGCCCGCGTACTGGGCCACCTCAAGGAGGCCGGTGTCAACCTGATCGGCTTTCACGGCTTCCCGAAGGGCCGGCGGGCGCAGCTCGTCTTCCTTCCTTCTGACCCTGCGGCATTCAAGGCCGCGGCCAGAAAAGCAAAGTGGAAGGTCGTCGGCCCGAAGAAGGCCTTCGTAATCGAAGGCGACGATCGGGTCGGCGCCCTCGTCGAGCATTTCCAGAGGCTGGCCGCCGCCAAGGTCAACGTCACGGCATCAGATGCCGTCAGCGCCGGTGCCGGGCGATTTGGCGCGATCTTCTGGGTAAAGGCACGCGACGTGAAGCGCGCGGCCAAGGCCCTGAGCGCGGGTTAGGGTCAGGTGCGGAACTCGCCGCTGCTAATCCTCGCCGCCCTCGTGTGCCTGGCGCCGCCCGGCATGCTCCATGCCGCGGCCGCCCCGGTAGCCCTGCCCAAGCCGGCGGCCTCGCCCACGCCGAGTCCGGCGATCAGCGCGCTATCGCGCCTCAGCGGGCCGGCGTTCGACGTCGCCTTCATGCGGGAACTCATCCCCATCCACGAAGAAGCCGTGGAGATCGCGATGGCCGCCACACTGCACGCCGATCACACTGAGCTGCTGCGGTGGAACCAGGTGATGATCGACCGCAAGAGCGCTCAGGTCCGCCAAAAGCTGGCCTGGCTGCAGGAGGCCGGCGCTGCGCCGGGCCGGCGCAACGTAAGTGTCGTGACTGAATCGGTGAAGAGGATGCGGGGACTGCGGGGCGCCGCGCTCGAGCGGGCCTACCTGTCCCTGATTGCCGCGCACCTCGAGCAGAGCACAGCCCTGGCCAGACTGGCCGCAACGAAGGCCGACCGGCAGGAGCTGAGGAGCATGGCCCAGGCGATCGTGGCCGTGGAGGTCAGGGAGGTTGCCCGGCTCCGCGCCTGGCAGAGGGCCTGGTACCCGTAGATCCCTGTTGTGCTGGCGGGCGATCCGTGAGAGAATATCTGGGCATCGCAGAACAAGTTCGATCTGTGGTAGCTTGCAGGACAAGGTGGGAATAGCATGGCAACAGGTACAGTGAAGTGGTTCAGCTCTGAGAAGGGGTATGGCTTCATCACCCCGGACGACGGCACGAAGGATCTGTTCGTGCACTTCAGCGGCATAGAGGGGGAAGGGTACAAGTCCCTCTCTGAGGGGCAGAAGGTCGAGTACACCCAGACCCAGGGCCAGAAGGGCCCGCAGGCAACTGGAGTTCGGCCAATCGGGTAGCGTCTTCGACAATCCGTTCTGTCCGTCGAGGCTTGTCCACGAGACAGATGCAGGCCTGGGATAACGCTGCCCAGGCCTGTTTGCACGTGCGGCCTCGGTGGACGCCGTGCCTGAACAAGAGCGGGATAACTAGGACATCGGGGCCCTCGAGACGAAGTTCACGGAAGTTAGATAACGACCTCGGAGGGGGTGACAGCGATGCGACACCGGTCATTCGGCAGGAGTGCCGCGTGGGCAGTCTGCCTCTGTCTGGTGGGCAGCCTGATTCTACCAAGCGTCGCCCACGCCAGAACGGCGGAGGAGATTGACGCGAGCGTGAACGCGGCGCTGGCTCGGTTCACGAAGCAGGTGCAGGGATCCAGGGAACTCCTCCAGACCGCCAGGGGCGTCCTCGTGTTCGCGGGCGTAATCAAGGCCGGCGTGGGCGTCGGGGCTGAGTACGGGGAGGGCGCCCTGCGCATCGGCGGCAAGAGCGTGGGATACTACAGCATCGCGGCGGCCTCGATTGGGCTCCAGTTGGGGGCCCAGAAGAAGGATATCATCATCGTGTTCCTGGAGGATGCCGCCCTCAGGAAGTTCCAGGCCAGCCAGGGCTGGCAGGTAGGTGTTGATGGCTCGGTTGTGTTGATTGACGTGGGGGTCAACGCTTCCATAGACACGACGAAGATCAATCAGCCCGTCGTGGGATTCGTGGTGGGCCAGAAGGGGCTCATGTACAACCTGACCCTCGAGGGGTCTAAGATATCCAAGCTCAAGAAGTAGACTGTTGGCCGTAGACGTCAACCACAGACCAGACAGCCGCGCGCTCGCACCGGTGTCGGGCGCGCTGGCCTGGCTGATGGTCGCGCACTTCACGAACGACCTGTACAACAACTTCCTGCCCGCGTTGCTTCCGATACTGGCCGATGTGCACGGCATGACGCTTGGCAGAGCAGGGCTCTTGATCTCCATATCCACCATCTCCGGATCCCTGTTCCAGCCCGTGTTTGGATACGTCGCCGACAGCACCCAGTTGCGCCTCATCGCGGCGATCGGCCTGTCCTGCGCGGCGCTTGGGTCAGCTTTGCTCGGCATGGCCCCGTCGTACATGTGGCTCGCACTCGTTACGGTGCTCCACGGCATCGGCACGGCGGCCTTCCACCCGCAGTCGGCCGGGTTCATCCACCTCCTATCGGGCAATCGCAAGGGAACAACGATGGCGGTCTACATCATGGCGGGGCAGTCCGGACAGGCGCTGAGCCCGATGTTCGCCGCCTACGTAGCCGTCCGCGCGGGACTGCCGTGGGTGGCCCTGACGGCCGTGCCGGCCCTGCTCGTTTCGCTCGCGATCATGCGCGTCGTCCCCTGGCATTGGCGAGTCACGCAACAATCGGGCGTATCCGCAGGGCTGCAACGGGCAGTGCGGCAGAATCTCGGCGGGCTGGCGCGTTTGATGGTGCTCATCATGACTCGCGCCACCCTCGTGCACATCATGCTGGCGCTTTTGCCGTTCATGTATCGCGACCGGGGCGCGCCCGCCACCGAGGGAGCTGCTGCGATAGCCGCCATGATATTCGCAGGAGCGCTCGGCGGAATGGTCGGAGGGTATCTGTCGGACCGCTATGGCCGGCGCAAGGTCTTGTTCGTCTCGTTCGCGCTGGCCTCGCCGCTGTTCCTGGCCGCGATCCTGTCCAGCGGGCCTGCGACGATGATCTTCCTCGTCCTGGGAGGTGCCGCGCTGCTGGGCTCGTCGTCCCTGGTCACGGTGGAGGCGCAGAGCCTGCTGCCCGCGCACGCGAGCATGGCCGCGGGCCTGATGCTGGGCGTAAGCATGGGCATCGGCGGCATCCTTGTCGGGCCGGTCAGCGCGATCGCGCAGGCGGTTGGAATCATCCCCGTGCTGATCGTGGTAAGTTTGCTGCCGCTGCCAGGAAGCATCCTGACGCTGTCACTGGCCGGACACGATCCGGGGAAGGAACCGCGCCTCACGCCACCCCGGGCAGCTTCAGTTCATCCGCGCGATGGCAACTGACGAAGTGGCCGGGCGAGATCTCCCGGAGGGCCGGCGGTTGCACGCCGCAGAGGTCGGTGGCGTGGGGACAGCGCGGGTGAAAGTAGCAGCCCGATGGTGGATTGGCCGGACTCGGGACCTCGCCCTTCAGTTCGACGTCGCCGCTTCTGTAACGAGGGTCGGGTACGGGCACCGCCGCCATTAGCGCCGCAGTATAGGGATGCCTGGGCGTATCGTACAGCTCTTGCGTGGTCGCCATCTCGGCGATCTTGCCGACGTACATCACGACAACCCGGTCGCAGATATGCTTGACCACACTGAGGTTGTGCGCGATGAACAGGTACGTAAGACCCATCTCCCGTTGTAGATCCAGCAAGAGGTTCAGTATCTGCGCCTGCACGGAGACGTCCAGCGCAGAGATCGGCTCGTCGGCGACCACGAGACGAGGATGCAGCGCCAGCGCGCGGGCAATGCCGATGCGCTGCCGCTGGCCCCCGCTGAAGGCGTGGGGAAAGCGCTGCATGTACTCCGGCCGAAGGCCGACCAGTTGTAGCAGTTCCGCGACACGCTCGACACGCCTCTGGCGGTCCTTCACCCCGTTGACCAGCAGTGGCTCGCCCACGGTGTCGAATATCGTCATGCGCGGATTGAGGGAGCCGTACGGGTCCTGGAAGATCATCTGAACCTGCGAGCGGAGCGGGCGGAGGTCCTGCCGCGGCAGTTTGGCTAGGTCCACGACCGAGCCTTCGGCCGTCTGGAACAGGATCTCGCCGCCGGTGGGTGAGTAGGCCCGCAGGATGCACCGGGCCGCGGTTGTCTTGCCACACCCGCTCTCACCGACCAGGCCGACGGTCTCGCCATCCCCGACGGCGAAACTTATGCCGTCCACGGCGCGAATGTGTCCGACAACACGCCGCATGAAGCCCTTCTGGATTGGGAAATACATGCGGAGGTTCCTGACCTCCAGCAGCGGCCGGGAGTGCTGCGAAAGCCGGGAGTCCTGCGAAGGCCCTGTCACGTCCGCCCCTCCGATTGGTCGTGCAGGAAACAACTCACCAGGTGCCCGTCTGGGGTCGGCCGCAGGGTTGGAATCTGCTGGTCGCACGTCCCGGGCATGAAGTGCAGGCAGCGCGGATGGAACGGACAGCCGCGGGGACGATTGAATGGATGCGGAATAGAGCCGCTGATCGTTGGAAGAGTGACCCGCGGTGTCGAGCGGATGCTCGGAATGGATCGCAGGAGCGCCTGAGTATAGGGATGCTTGGGCGCGTGGAAGATGCCGTCCACGGGTCCCTGCTCCATCACCAGGCCGAGGTACATCACCAGCACGTAATCCGCCGTGTTGGCGATGACCCCCAGATCGTGGGTTATGAAGATGATGGCGGAGTTGCGCTTCTCCTGGAGTTGCCGCAGCAGGCGCAGCACCTGGGCCTGGGTGGTGACGTCCACCGCGGTGGTGGGCTCGTCGGCAATCAGCAGCCGCGGATTGCACGATAGCGCCATGGCGATCATGGCCCGCTGGCGCAGACCGCCGCTCAACTGCCAGGAGTAGTTGTCCAGCCGCTGCTCGGGGGCAGGGATTCCAACATCACGAAACAACCCCGCGGCGATCCGGCGGGCCTCCGCCTCACTCACGGCCTGGTGCAGCGTGATTGCTTCGATGACTTGATTGCCGACCGTGTGCACCGGGCTGAACGCCGCCATGGGTTCTTGTGGAATGAGGGCGATCTCACCCCCGCGTATGTTGCGCATCTCGCGGCCGGTGGGGTCCAGTTTGGCCAGGTCCAGGACAGGGTCGTCGCCGCTGCCGTCGAGCCCGGAGCGCGGCCGGCTGAGGAGGATCTCACCCGAGACGATGCGTCCCGGCGGCTCGACAATCCGCAGGATGGCCTTGACGGCCACGGTCTTACCGCAGCCGCTCTCGCCGACGATGCCGAAGACCTGGCCGGGGAAAACGTCGAAGGACACGCCGTCTACGGCCTTGACGATCCCCTCATCCAAGAGGAAGTGGACCTTCAGGTCCCGCACCGAGAGGAGGGGCAGAGTCCGGTCACCCTGTCGCTCAGTAACCATAAGGGTCGGCAGCATCGCGCAGGCCGTCTCCAACAAGATTGAACGCCAGCACGGCCAGAATCACGAACAGGCCCGGGATGAGCAGCCAGGGCGCATTCGCGACGGTCTGGATGTTCTGCGCTTCCTGCAGCAGTACTCCCCAACTAATCGCCGGCGGCCGAATGCCCAGGCCCAGGTAGCTTAGAGACGTCTCGCTGATGATCATCACCGGGATGGCCAGGGTGCTCGCGGCTATGATGTGGCTGGCCACGGCCGGCAGCATGTGGCGCGTAATGATGCGGAACCGGCTGCACCCCGCCAGCTCGGCGGCGAGGACGAAGTCCTCCTCGCGCAGGGACAGAAACCGGCCGCGCACCTCCCGTCCCAGCGTGGTCCAGCCGATGAACGCAAGAATGACGGTGATCGCGAAGAACACCTTCTGCGGCGGCCAGTCCTGCGGCAGCGCTGCGGTCATGGCGAGCCAGATGGGAATCGTGGGCAGGGACTGCAGCAGTTCAATCAGCCGTTGTATGACCAGGTCCGACCATCCGCCGAAATAGCCGGAGATGCCTCCCAGCAGGGCCCCCAGGATCATGCTGAGCGTGACGGCGATCAGGCCCACGGTCATTGAGGTTCGCGTACCGTGCATCAGGCGCGACCATTGGTCGCGGCCCATCCGGTCGGTTCCGAGCAGATACACCCTGCCTTGAGCGCTGCTTCCGGTGCCCAGGAGGTGAACGTCAGTCTCAAAGAGCCCCAGCACCTTGTACCTGTAGCCGCGTGCAAACAGGCGGATGGGCACCCTCTTCGTCCCGTCAATGCGCCACTCCATGCGAAGTGTGACGGGATTCCGCTCCCCGACAACCGCGGGCGTTGACATGCGGGGTCGCCAGCCGTCGAAGAAGTCGAGGCGCTGCGCGGGTATGAAGGCCATACGCGCATCGGTGATCTCTGGATGCTGGGTGCCGAAGAAGTCGGGGAACAAGACCACGGCATAGAAGACGATCAGCACGGCGCAACTGGCAAGCGCCAGGCGGTGCTTCCTGAAACGCCACCAGATGAGTTGCCAGTTGGACGCCAGCGAAACCCGCTCTTCGGCCTCGGTTACAAGGGGCCCCGCGAGCTGGATGACGGCCTCCTCGGCCTGTGGATTCCCAGCCACCGCGCTCTAGCCCTCCATCCTAATCCGCGGGTCGGCCCAGGCCAGCAGCACGTCGGAGATCAACGTGCCGACTATGGTGAGGAAGCAGTATATCAAGAGGATGCTGCCCGCCAGGTACATGTCCTGACTTATGAGCGCGCGCAACAGGAGCGGGCCGATGTTGGGGAGGTTCATCACGGTGGCGACGATGAGGCTCCCAGAGAAGAGCTGCGGCAGGTACCAGCCGATGGTGCTCACCAGCGGGTTCAGCGCGATGCGAACCGGGTACTTCAGAACGAGCCGCCACTCCGACAGCCCCTTGGCGCGCGCCGTGACGACATACGGCTTGTTGAGTTCGTCCAGGAGGTTGGCGCGCATGATGCGCGTGAGACGGGCTGTCCCGGCAATGCCGAGGATGATTACCGGCAGCCAGATGTGCTTGAGCAGGTCGCCGAAGCGCGCCAGACTCCACGGCGCTTGGACATACTCGGGAGAGAAGAGTCCGGTAATGCTGATACCGAAATGGGAAAAGGCGAGCCACATAAGGACCAACGCCAGCAGGAAGTTGGGCGTCGCCACGCCGACGTAGTTCAGCACTGCAAGCGCGTAATCGAGGAACGAGCGCGGATGCGTCGCCGAGTAGATGCCGGCCGGAATCGCCACCAGCCATGTGAAGACGAAGGAGATAAGAGCGAGCAGAACCGTGAGCAGCAGGAGTTCGCCTATCAACTCTCGATTCGGGCGCTGATACTCCAGGGACAGGCCCAGGTCGCCCTTCAGCAGGCTCTCCATCCAGCGGACGTACTGGATGTAGATCGGCTGGTCGAGCCCAAACTGCCGCTTCAGCGCCTCGACCTGCGCCAGGTCAACGGAGGAACCGGTCGCCGCCAGCATTGAGACGTAGCTGGTCAGGAAGTCGCCCGGCGGCGCCTGCACCAACAGGAAGACCAGAATCGAGAAGACGAGGAGCAGGGCGGGAAGGAGGAGCAGGCGTTGGACTACGACTCGCAGCACCGGAGCTAAACCTCGCCTTCAGCTAAGCGGCGGGCAGCAACGGCATAGCGCCGTTGCCACCCACCGCCGCGTGTCACTTATCTCACTTCTTGTAGAAGAACTGCTCGGTGCGGGCATTCCCCGGCGTGCGCAGCGGCCAGTCCTTGGCCAGCTTGGTCGGGACATTGCGCATCCTCGCGTTGACCACAGCCACCCCCTGGTCCAGCGGGGTCAGGCCGACGGTCCCGATCTCGAACATGTTGTCCACCCAGATCCTGAACATCTCCTGGGCTATCCTGGCCTGCTCCCTGGGGCCGACCGTCCTGCCCCTGTCGATCAGCTCGACGATCCTCTTGGTCTCGGCGGGAGGTTCAACACCTTCCCTTCCTCCCGTATCGTACCACTGCTTCCACAGAGGTCCCGTGGTGATCGTCCCGTAGAGGAGGGAGCGCGGGTCGTACTTCGGCACGCCCGTGAACGGGAAGCCCGAGGTGTCCTGATTCCAGATCTCTGCCTGGAGATCGTTGGCCATTCGCATCGTGAAATGCAGCGCCCGCTCGCGGACCTGGACGAGGGTCCTGATGCCGACCCGCTCCCAGTCTTTGGCGATCAGCTGCGCGATGTCGGGCCAGGGGCCGAAGACGGGGACCACGGAGAGCTCGACGATAGCGCGTCTGGTTGTGCCGGGAAGGAGACGGAACCCTTCCGCGTCCTTTCGATCCAGACCGACCCTGTCCAGCATCCTGTTGGCTTCGTCAGGCCGATGCTCGGTGTACTTCTTCGCCACTGCATCGCCCGGGTAGTAGGGATGCCACGGCGCGGCCACGGGCTGACGGGCTTCACCCAGGCCGAGGAACGCGGACTCCTTGATCTCGTTGCGGTTGATGGCGAGCGACATGGCGATGCGGAAGTCCCTGTTCTGGAACATCCTGGCCAGGTCGGGATCCCTGGTGTAGGTCTGGTTGAAGGTGACGGAGGCGTCCCCGCCGCCGAAGGCGCCCCAAAGGATGATGCGGAACTTGCCGGACTTCTTCTCGTGCTCCTTGAGCACAGGATAGTTTACCAGGCTGATGTGTCGCTCCTGCATGTCCAGTTGGCCGGCGATCGCCGCCAGGTTCAGGGAAGCGACATCGGTGAAGAACTTGAACTGGACGAAGTCTATGTAGGGCAGCTGGTTACCTTCCTTGTCCACGCCCACAAAGTATGGGTTGCGCCGCAGGATGAAGAGCTGGTCGCTGACACGGGTCACCGGCACCCAGGCCGCCATGGTGGGGCGCTCCGGATTTTCCGGCGGGTGGTTCCTGGCCGCGAGGAGCTCCACCCAGGTCCTGAACTTGGCCTCGGCAACCATCCTGTCCAGCTGCGCCTTGTCCGCGTACCGGGCGTGGAACTGCTTCAGGTACTTGGATGGCAGGAAGACCGCGTAGACACGGTCGCCGCTGTCCTTGTTGGCGAGCTCCAGCAGGAAAGTGGTGTTTGGTTCCTTGTACACCCAGCGGACCGTGTAGTCGTCTATCTTTTCAACTACGACGGTCGAGCCATCCTTGTTCTTCATCCAGGTCGGGATGGCAGGAACGAGGTCCTTGTTTAGCAGGACATCGTTGTACCAGAACATAATGTCGTCGGCGGTGAAGGGGGTGCCGTCCGACCACCTGGCTCCCCTGCGCAGTGTAACCGTCCAGGATGTGTAATCCTTTGAAGGCTCTATCTTCGAGGCCAGCTTCATGTCAACCTTGGTGCCGTCTGGCGAGTAGCGAACCAGTGCATCGTAGACAATGCGGTGGTAGTTGTTGAAGTCACCGGGGCCCAGGAAACCTCGCCGCCATACGCCTCCGTACTGGCCGATGCTTTCGAAGGCCTCAACGATGAGTGGGTCTTCGGGCAGGCGCTGGCCCACCGGTGGCAGTTTCCCCGCCTTGACGAGCTCGGCTAGCATGGGCGCTTCCTTGTACTTGGGCGCCTGAGCCAGGGCGTGCGTAGGCGCTGGGGCATAGGTGCCCGCGCACAGCGCGAGAATGGCAATCGTGAGGATCACGAGGCGATGCCGTTTGCCCTTCATGTGTGCACCTCCATTCTTCCCATCTCACTCCGAGGGAGTGATCCCGTTCCGAGACCGGACACCACCGTGTCTACCGTCGGGCCCCACCTCCTCCCCTTACAGAGGTCTGATTTCTCAAGCCGTACACGGCCGAAGTCCCAGCCGTTCATCTCGCACACGACCCTCATGTGGCTGTCCCAGGTGGGCTCGTCTTTGGGTCTCCCCCCCATGAAGGCGTCTACGCACAGATAGCGCAACCGCTGCGGGCCGGTGTACGCGATCTTGTGGAATGTATGTGGAGGTATGCGGACCAGATCCCCGGGATTCACGGGGTAGTACTCCGGCGCCTCGCCGATTTGCACGACTCCAACGCCCTCCAGAACGTAGAAGACCTGCTCCGTATCGTGATGGACGTGCAGCGGAGTGGCTTCACCGGTTTCCAGCGTGACCACGAATGCCTCTGAGGTCTCCGCCTCGGCTCGATCCATGACCAGATCGTTGGTGTGGGTCGGTAGACGATAGCGGACGGTGTCTTTGGTACTGAAGACATATCTGTTCATCTATGTCCTCCCCCTGCCTGGACAAGCGCATCTATCGCCTCGGGCGGCGTTCCCGGGCTGACACCGCCGCCGGCAGAAAGAATCAGCCCCCGTCCGCCGGTCTTTCGCACGCACTCGTGCGCCCAATCCGCCACTTCTGCCGGCGCGCCGCGCGTCATTGCATCCAGAGGCGGGACGTTGCCCATCAACGCAATGCCCGGCATCTTTGCTTGGATGTCGGCAATATCCATGGTGTGGCTGAAGTTGAAGACATCGAAACCGAGCGTGGCCAGGGGGCCGGCCAGGTGCGCGCAGCGGGTGTCGTTGTGGAAGATCTTGATCAGCCCGTCGAACTCGCGAAATACGCGGGAGAGGCGCGGTCGGGCAAACTCCTCGAACATCTGGGGCGAGAGCATGCCGACGATATCGTCGAGCAGCAGTACGCCTTCGGGCGCGCGGAGTACGCCCAGTTGTGCGCGCAGCCAGGCGATGGTAGTCTCCGTGAGCACATCTAGGAGGCGCCCGCTGGCCTCGGGTTCGACTTTGAGCGCGACCAGGAACTCGCTCACGCCGAGCAACCATGCCGCCACGGCGAACGGACCGCGCGCGGCCACCACCCGTACCTTGACTCCATCCGGCAACAGCCGGCGTTCCGCGTCGGCGTAGCGCTGAAGGACGAGTGGCATCAAGCCGTGTCGCTGTGGGTCTGGGGGGTCCATCCCTGCCAGCACGGCAAGACCGCCGACTACGGGTTCTATTGACGGCGGTTGGTCGTGATGCCAGAGCACGCGCGCGCCAAAGGCGGAGGGTTCGATTGCCATGCCGTACTCGACCCAGAATCCGGGAATCCAGGCCACCTCGGGAAACCGGTCGAGGAGCCGCAGATTGACGCGGAGCCACTCGTCGGGCCGCAGGAAGTAGTCCAGGGTATCTATGCCGGCGTAGCCGGGCAGCCATGGGCTATCTACGATCAAGGCCACGGGTATCCGGTCGGCCTGCCCGCCCCGCGCGACTGCAACGAACCGTTCCCAGGGTGACATCGCTCTATGCGTTGGCCGGCGGGCTGCCGCTGCCGGGGCCGCTGCTGACGGGGCCGCCGCCGCCGGGGCTGCCGCCGCCGGGGCCGCCGCCGCCGGAGTTGCCGGATGGCGCGGGCCCTGTGGATTCGCGGACGGTCAGCGGGCTTTCCATCAGCGTGTAGCCCTCGCCGGGAGGCGGCTGCCCCTGGATCACGCGGCGCAGGAGCTGCACCGCCAGGCGGCCCATGCGGTACTTGGGTTGGGCAATGGTCGTCAGGGGCGGGTCCGCGTGAGCCGCCATCGCGATATCGTCGAAGCCAATAACCGAGATATCCTCCGGCACCCGCAGGCGGTGTGCCCGCACGGCGTGCAGGACGCCAAAGGCCATGATGTCGTTGTAGACAACTACGGCGGTCGGGCGGTCCACCGGTGCCTGCGCGAGCAGTGAGCTCATGGCCAGAAACCCTCCGCTCACGTTCGGGAGACTGCTTACGCACAGTTCGGGCCGCAAGGAAAGCGCTGCTTCAGCCAGCGCGTTCTCGATCCCGCGACGCCGGGCCTGTGAAGCCTCGGAGGCGCTGGGGCCGGATATGCAGGCGATGCGCGTGTGATTCAGATCAAGAAGGTGACGCGTCGCGCGGTAGGTGGCGTTTTCGGAGTCAACGGTCACGCAAGGGATCTCGGGGTGCCGGAGGCACCGATTCAGCACGACCATCGGCATCCTGTGGCGGCTGCGCACAGATACCAGCTGCTCGAATGAGAGGCGTGAGCCGCAGATAACGGCACCACTGATTGACTGTCCGGCCAGCGCGCGGAGGATCTGTTCTTCGCGCTGCGGGTTCTCGGTCGTATCAACCAGGACCGTCAAGGAGCCGTCCATGCCTCCCTCGTCTTGAACGCCCCGTGCGATCTCAGCAAAGAAGGGGTTCAGAATGTCGGGAACCAGGAGAACGATGGCGCCCTGCAGAGCAGAGGCGTTCGGACGCGTGCGGTGTGATTCATAACCCAAGGCGGTGAGGGAAGCAACGACGCGAGCGCGGACGCTTTCGCGCACCGGTGCGCTGTTGTTGAGCACGCGGGACACCGTAGACAGGGAAACCCCGGCGTCCCTTGCCACATCAGAGAGGTTCGGGTGAGATCTCCTGACGTTCACGAGACTCTCACGCCCATGCCTTCCTCGTCGCGGCTGACGTTCTGTTTCTTTTCTGAAACTATTAGACTATTATTCGCAAATCATGTCAAGGCCTCGCATACCCGCCGAACTCCCACACCGCTTCCCACATCGCGACGATGTTCCGGGGCGGCGCGTCGGCCTGGATGTTGTGCACGGTGCTGAAGACAAAGCCACCGCCGGGCGCGAGGGACTCGATGTTGCGCTTCACGTCATCCTTCACCTGCTGGGGTGTGCCGAACGGCAGGACCTCCTGCGTGTCAACGCCCCCGCCCCAGAAGGCAATCTCGCCGCCGAAGTCGCGCTTCAGGCCGGACGGCTCCATCCCGCCTGCGCGTATGTGCACCGGATTCAAGATGTCTACGCCCAGCTCGATGAAGTCCGGCAGGAGCGGGCGCACATTGCCGCACGAGTGGAAGAAGAGCCGGGCCGTGGGGGCGAGTTGCCTTATGCGATCGAACAGGATCTTCAGTCGCGGCTTGAGGAGATTGCGGAACATGCGCGGAGAGATGAGCTGCGACGTTTGCGTCCCGTAATCGTCTGCTTCCGAGACCACGTCAATCACGCCGGCGAGCCGGGGTAGGGCCATTTCCCAGAAGGTCAGTTTGAGTTCGAGCATCTTGTCCAGAATCGCGCACGCGAGCACCTCGTTGGCCGCCATGTCCGCCAGGAAGTCCTCCGCGCCGCGCACGCGCTGGGCCATTTCGAGGATCCCTGCCAGCACGCCCTTGATCATCACTGCCTTGCCCTGCGCACGGTACTCCATGGCCTGCTCTTGCAGGCCTGCGATGCGCCGCGGATCGCCCGTGTTGGGCCATCCGTACGAGCGAACGTCGTCGAGGGTGAGGGCCGCCCCTTCCAGTGGAGAGCGCACTATCGAATAGTACAGGCCGTCGGGTTTAGGGCGCCGATGCGTGATGCCCCACTCATCGGTGTACTCCCAGGCGTCGCCCACATCCGCATTGACGATGCGCCAGTTGTGGCTGTTGAGCGGGAACAATCCGCGCACATCAACGTCGAAGCGCTCAACCAGGTCCTGGTCCGGCAGGACAAGCTGCTGGATCGCATCGCAAATCCGCGGCTCTGCGGGCGGGAGGCCGATGTGTTCGCGGAGACCCTGGTAGGCGAGGACGTGAATGCCGGTGACCTGCGTGCTGCCGAGATCAAACGGCACGCGGTCGGGTTCGCGGTGATCAATCGCGGTGAGCAGGCGCTCGCGGGAGTTCATCGTCCCTCGGTTAGCCCCAGGACGTTCCTCGCAATCCTCACGGCGGCGGTCGCGTTCTCGCCGTACCCGTCGGCGCCGATCCCCGCGGCGAACCGGTCCGTTACCGGGGCGCCGCCCACCAGGACCTTCACGCGCTCCCGTAGCCCTGCCTCCACAAGGGCGCGGACTACCGCATCCATCTGGGGCATGGTGGTCGTCAGCAGGGACGAGATCCCGAGAATCTCCGCCTGGTGCTCGCGCACCGCCTGGACGAAACGCGCGGCGGGAACGTCCACCCCTAGGTCCACCACCTGGAACCCTGCACCTTCCAGCATCATCGCGACCAGGTTCTTCCCGACGTCGTGCAGGTCGCCCCTTACGGTCCCGATGACCACCGTGGCGACCGGCCTAACGGCCCGCTGCGCCAGGAGCGGCTTGAGGAGCGCCAGGCCCGCCTGCATCGCCCGCGCTGAGACCAGCATCTCCGGCACGAAGTACTCCTGGCGCTCGAACCGCGCCCCCACCTCCGTCATCGCGGGGATCATCCAGCGGCTCACCAGATCCTCCGGGGGCACGTGCTCGTCCAGCGCCGCCTGGACGAGTTCCTTTGCCCGGACGGCGTTCCCCTCGACGATGGCGGTCAGGAGTTCCCGAAGGTCAGTCATGGCGGTGCTTCCTCCCGAAGAAGTGGCGTCCAACAGGAAGGATTCGTCGTCTGCGCGTCGCTGCCTGTCAACAAAACCCGGATGAGAGCAGGCGCAGCGGGCGTGCGCGGCGAACTGGTCCGGGGGGCCCCTATGAATACGGGCGACAGGAAGCGCGGCCACTATCTCGGAACCGAGATTGATGAGAGATGGTGGCGCCGTTACATCACGGCCAATCCCATAGTCATTCCGCTGCACGATGTGGTTGAGGTCAAGGTGGGTAAATGGCACTCCGGTCGGTGGGCCGGCGGCAAGCCGATCGTCAAACTGGTTTGGGTGAAGGAAGCCGTGCGTCTTAGCTCCGGCTTCATCCTCTCGGCGGATCGGGGCGAGACCGAGAGGCTGGCCGCTGAGTTACGATCACAGGGGATGCGATCACAGGGGAAGTGAGCCCTGATGGACCTGTCCTGCATACCTCCTCAACAGCTCCGCAGGTGGTTCAAGTCCTTCAACAAGTTCATGGTTCTGTTGTGGCGCCTGGGCCTCGGGAGCTATGGGAACGGCACCAGGTACGGCGGATACGTCATGGTCCTCAAGCACACCGGCAGGAAGACCGGCCTCACCCGCCTGACTCCCCTGAACTTCGCCGAGGTGGGCGGCGACATCTACTGCACGGCCGGCTTCGGGCAGACGGCGGACTGGTACCGCAATATCACGGCCAACCCTCGGGTAGAGGTCTGGCTGCCTGACAGCCGGTGGTCGGGGTTGGCAGAGGACGTCACAGGAAGGTCGGATCGAATCGATCTGTTTCGCAGGGTCATCATAGCCAGCGGCTTCGCGGGCCCCCTGTACGGGGTGAACGAGAAGAAGAGCACCGATGCGGAAGTAGAGGGCCTGCTGGGGACCTACAGGCTTGTCCGTATACGGCGCGAGCAGACCATCACCGGGCGTGGCGGTCCTGGGGACCTGGCATGGGTGTGGCCCCTGGCGGTGCTCGTCCTCCTCCTTTTGCTGGCCAGAAGGCGACATCGAAACAAGGGTGAGGCCGAAGGAAGAGGCCGTAACCGCTAGACCGGGCCTTCTCCTTCACGGAAAGAGGGCGACCTCTCACTTGCCAATGAACGGCGGGAATCCCCCGAACCCAACGCGCGCAAACGCTCTTGCTCGGAATCCCTGCTCCATTCGTCAACCGGATCCTGAGCCCGTATCTCGCCGGAATCCTGCCCGTTCAAAGGGACTCAGCGTTCTCGGCCCTAGCGACCGGTGTCTACTGGTGGCGACTTCGAAGCGCGGCAGGCAGTCCACCGCACCAGGGAGTTGTCATGCTCGAAGGGTAGGTATTACCTGCACCATCTTGGCCGGAGGTCATCCCGGGGAAAGGTAGTACACGGCGCGCAGGCCGGCGTGTACCTCAAAGAAGGTGGCGCACGCCATCGCACGTGGAGGAGGCTCCTAAATGGAGCGGAAGGTCGCGGTGCTGGTTAGGCAAGAAGGGTTAGGAAGAACTCGGCCCGACGATCAGGCATTCGGTCTAGAGATGTTCGATCTCTTCCTGCATGCCATGGAGAGTCAGGTAACCAGGCTGCATGCGATGTGCTTCTATACCGGAGGTGTCAGACTGGTTTGCGAGGGCTCGCCGGTGCTCGCAAGCCTGCAGCTCCTGGCGGGGATGGGCGTGCGCCTGGTAGTTTGTGGAACATGCCTTGAACACTTCGGCCTATCCGAAAAGGTTGCGGTTGGCGAAGTGGGTGGGATGAAGGACATCGTAGACTTGCTGATGGAAGCAGGCCACGTCATCACGGTGTAATATTCTCGGGCGCCTCATCCCCAGCGTAAGGCTGGCGCGGAGGCGTCGTTGTAGCTGCCGGAAAGCCTCGTCATGATCACAGTGACCACGACGCGCCTCGCCGAGCGCACCGTATCGCACCGCCGTGAATCCTGTCGTCACCGTCCACTGGGGCGGGGGTGCAATCGCCTCGTCGTCTGCAGCGCCAGGGCCGGCTTCCGCGTCTCCGTTGAGGATGAGGTTTCTGCCGAACTGGGCATCGGGTTGGGCCTGGGCAAACTGATACTCCGTGAGGGCGCTCAGGCTCACCAGGACAACCGCGAGCCCGACTGACAGGACGATCCGCATCGCCAGCCTCCCGTACCCCGTCCAGGGGGTATGGGCCCTGAGGGATTCGAACCCCGACGCTCGAAGAAGACCGCAAGCATAGTCACGGGGTCCGATCGGGGGGACTGGGGCATGCGTTGCGTGGATCTGTGGGAGGGGGCCAGGCAATGAACCCGTGTGACCGGGTACGGATGACGCTGAATCACATCGCCCCCGACCGCCCTCCAGTTGATGGGACCTTCCGCTCGCAGGTATGGAGGAAGTTGCGGGCCCACGTCGGCGTACACGACGATGACCAAATCATGGATATGCTCGGCTTTGATTTCCGTCAGGCCGTCGTCGAACCGTCTCGCGAATTCGCTTCCACGGCGGTACCCGCTCCCGTTGAGGTCGGCGTGGGCGTCGGGTCGCGGAACCTGGTTCGTGTGCTGCCCAACGGCGAGTTCGAGGACGATCGCGGCATCCGCCGGGTCATCGATAGTACCGAGACCTACTACAGTTTCACTCGCCACCCCCTCGGGGGCGCCGAGAGCCCGGACGTCTTCACGTTCCCGAATCCTGATCTCCCCGAACGCTACACTCACCTCTCCAGGCAGGTGCAGCGGTTCAAAGATCGCTACATGGTTCAAATCGAGACCGGGAATATCTTCCGCGACGCGTGGGAGTTGCGCGGATTTGAACAGTTCCTGATGGACACGCGCATCAACCGTGCTTTCACCACCCGGTTGCTCGATCGCATCACTGTGCACAAGATTGCGGACGTGAACCGGATGGTCGAGGCTGGAGCCGACATCATCCAGATGGCTGGTGACATCGCAACCGGTCAGGGCATGATGATCTCCCCCGCTTGGTGGCGGGCCGAGATCAAACCGCGTCTCGCGCGGGTTGTTGCCGCAACGCGCCGCTCTGGCGTGTACTACTACTTTCACAGCGACGGCGCCATGCAGGCGGTGATTCCCGACCTTATCGAGCTTGGTTTCGATATCGTCGATCCTCTACAGCCGGAATGCATGGATGTCGTGGCACTCAAACGCCAGTATGGGGCCCGCATCACGTTCCATTCGACTTTGTCCTCACAGCGTACCTTGCCGTTTGGGAACGTCGAGGATGTGCGTGCCGAAGTCAGAGCGCGCATCAGGGAGTTGGGACAGACCGGCGGCCTGATCCTGGCCCCGTCTAACGTCGTGCAGCATGACGTGCCGCTGGAGAATCTGTTGGCGGTTTACGATGAGGCCTTGAGGTCGTCAGGAATCATGTGACGTGCCTCATCCTGCCGGGTGGGCCCTGAGGGACTCGAACCCCCGTCGCGCGGGTTCTGTATCAGAGCGTTTGGTCCCGAGAATTAGCAAGGGATTAGCTGAAACCAGGCAGCAAGAATCTCCCACGGTCTGGCGCAACCTCCAATCCAGATCACGTGCGCGAGCCGCTCGGTCAGCGCCGCGCTCACGTTGTACACCACGCCGCAGTTTCTCACGTCAAACCGGATCTCTTGGTGGGCCGGGCGCTCGACCGCCTCCTCGATGCTGATCGGTCTGCGCTCCTGACAGAGGTCGTCCTGCGAAATGATAACCTATACGCGGAACGTACCTTGACAGGCTACATTCTGCAAGCAGGAGATAACTCAAGATCGGAGAATGATGCCCTGAATGCGAAACGCAGCTCGTGAGGAATCGAAATGCAGATGAAAGATCACTCGCGCCTCAAGACCCTGGGGCCGCAGGCGGCGCGCCTGGTGACCACCTTGCACGAACGGGGGCGGCCGATCTTCACCCTGGCCGACGTCAAGGAGATCACGGGCCTCAGGCCGGGGCCCGCCCGCGCCTTCATGCACAAGATCGCCGCCCGCGGCATCGCGGTCCGGCTGCGGCCTGGGGTCTTCGCGCTGATCCCGTTCGATCTGGGCCGCGCCCGCGAGTACTTGGGCAATCCCTACGTCGTGGCCCGCGAACTGGCGGGCGGGACAGACTACTACCTCTCCCACGCCTCTGCCATGGATCTCCACGGGATGACAACCCAGCCCCAGCTCATCATCTACACCACCTCTCCTCGGTGGCGACGCAGCCGGTCGGTACTCGGGACGACGTTCCGATTCGTCTACTGCAAGCGCGCGCGCTTCTTCGGCACCATCCCCCACTGGGTGGAGAAGCACGAGCAGGTCACCGTCAGCGACCCCGAGCGGACCGTGCTGGACGGCCTGCGCCAGCCCGAGTACTGCGGCGGCATCACCGAGATCGCGAAGGGCCTGTGGATGCGCCGAGCCGACCTCGATCCTTCGAAGCTCGTCAACTACGCCCTGCGGCTTGGCATCGGGGCCGTGATGCGACGGCTGGGGTATCTGATGGAGACGTATGGCCTGGGCACGCCGCGCCAGCTCGAACGACTCCGGCGGCGCCTCACGCCGGCCTACGCGCTGCTCGACCCACTCCTCCCGCGAGAAGGGAAGTTCCTCGCCCGATGGCGGCTGCGGCTCAACGTCCCTCCCGAGGAGCTGCGAGCGGCAGTCGGGACTTGAGCGGTGATCCCCCGGCGCAGCCTGTCCTTGCTCTCAAACCGCCTGGCCCAGGCAGGCGGCCGGCGGATCCCGGAGGCCGTGCTGGAGCGTGACTACTGCCTGGCGTGGTTCCTGGTCGGCCTCTCGCGCGCGCCGCTGCGAGAGCGCCTGGCGTTCAAGGGTGGGACCGCCCTTAAGCGTTGCTACTTCGCCGGCTTCCGGTTCTCCGAAGACCTCGACTTCACGTTGACCACCGAGACCCCGTTCAAGGTGATCCGCGAAGAGCTCGACCCCGTCTTCGCGGAGATCCAGCGCGCATCCGGGATCATCTTCCGGTTCGTCCGCCAGGACAGACAGCCCCACGCCAACAGCCACACCTTCTACCTCGGCTATGAGGGCCCGCTGCCCGCGCCCGCCGCCGGCAGGGAGGTCAAGGTAGATATCACGATCCGAGAACGCGTCGTCTTCCCTCTGGAGCGCCGCCCCGTCCTCCGGGGGTACGAGGAGTACACCGATCTGCCCGGGGGTACCAGGGTGCCGGTCTACTCGCTCGGCGAGATTGCCGCGGAGAAGGTCGTGGCACTGATGGACCGGGCCCGCGCGGAACCCCGCGACCTCTACGACGCGTGGTTCCTCCTGACCGGAGCGCACGCCGATCCCGCAGACCTCCTCGCCGCCGTCGAGGCGAAGTGGGCGTTCCGCGGGAAGACCCTTCAGGAGGTGCGGGGCGCGTTCCGGGCCAAGGAGGCCCGGTACCGGCGCCTCTGGGAACCGCGACTGGCCCCTCAGATGGTCGAGCTGCCTCCGTTCGAGGTCGTCTATCGCGGGGTAGCGCGGACCTTGCGTCGGGCTGGCGTGATCCGCTAGAGCGCGAAGACCCGAGAAGTCCGGCGGCGGAAGCGCAGTCGTCGTGCAAGTCCTGGTGGGCCCTGCAGGACTCGAACCTGCGACGCGCGGGTTAAAAGCCCGCCGCTCTACCCGCTGAGCTAAGGGCCCAACACCTGGACGGGCGGCCTACCGGCGAGTAGTATAGCACGCCTGCGGCCCTCCACCTGCGGCCATCCGCCTGCGGCCATCCGCCTGCGCCCGGGTGCCGCTATCCCTGCCCTCGCACCTGACCGTCCAAGTACCCCAGCAGCGCCCAGGCAAACTCCTCGGTACGGTCGAGTACACCGGGGTCTACCCTGTCAAACGTGTCGGTAGGCCGGTGCCAGTCGGGCAGCACGCCCTGCGGGGTAAAGTTGATGATCGCCAGCGAGCGGCAGCCCGCGGCGGTCAGCGGCGAGTGCTCGCTGAACAGCCCGCGGTAGTAGTGCTCGTATGCGCCGAGGTCCGGGCGGGCTGCGGCCACCGCGCGCGCCGCGGCCAGCAGCGAGGGATCTGCGCGCATCGGGAGCAGCACGTGCTCCGCAGTGATCATGCACGGCCCGGCCCCAGCCCCGGCGATGTTGTCGAGAATCAACCAGTCGGCGTCCCTCAGTCCGGGGTACTCCTCCAGCAGCCGCACCGGGCCGGTGGCGCCTGTCTCCTCGGCGCCGGAGTTCAGCAGCCACACCTCTGTGCCGTCCAGCGGTGAATCCTTGAGCCGGGCGGCCAGGGCGAGGACCGCGGCCGCGCCCGAAGCGTTGTCGTTGGCCCCGGGCACGTACCGGCTGAACTCGGGCTGCAGGGTGACAAGGAGCACCACGGCCACGATCGCCGCGGGCGGGAGCGCGAACCGCAGGCTGTAGACATCCGGCCACACAACGGCCAGTGTCAGCAGCCCGGCAAGCGCCACAAACGAGATCACGCCCAGCGTGGTCAGCGCCTGGAACACGCGGAACGCCAGTGGCGATGCCATTGCCAGCGGCGTGCGGTGCGTGTCCACGTGCCCGCTGACGACGATGGTGCGCCTACGCTCGCCGCGCGGCCTCGCGACCGCACATACGTTCTGCGAGGTGCCCTGCGGTATGAGCCGAGCCAGATGGTTAGGGCGGAACGCGAGTTGCAGCAGGATCGAGACAGTTGTGCCCAGAGCGAGCAGGGCTGCCAGCAACCTCCCGGCAGCCCGTACCCCGGCCACGAGGGCGCCGGGTCCCGGCCCTCCTGGGACCTGCGCCCCTGCTGACGGCAAGAGCAGATAGAAGGCAAGCAGGCTGAAGAGCACCAGCCCCGCTCCGATCGAGAATGGTGCCCATCCCGAGCGCGCGGCGCGGAACGGCTGCACGCGCACGTCGTAGCCCAGGTCGCGCATCACCTGCGCGCAGTAGTCCGAGGCGCGGCGCTCCTGATCGGTGCATGACCCGCGGGGACCGATGGCAACAGAAAGGTGCTCGATGTGCCGGAGCGCGTCCTGACTCATGATTCAGGGCCTCCACCACGCGATGATCTCGCGCGCCACCACAACCACCGGTACCGCGAAGAACATCCCCAGCAATCCAAAGAGCTGCCCCAACGCCAGCAGGGCGACGATGATCGCCAGGGGATGAATGCGGGTCATGCGGCCGATCACCAGCGGTACCAGGACGTTGGCCAGCAGCTTCACCAGCGTTACCACCAGCAGCGCCCACGCCCAGACCGCGCCGCCCTCCGGGGCTGCCGCCAGCAACGCGACGCCGTAGGTGGCGAAGCCACCGATGTATGGAATGGCCTCGGCCACGCCCGCGAAGGCGCCGATCGCCAGCGGACCCGGAACGCCGGCCAGCGCCAGCCCGGCAGCGGTCAGGGTACCGACGATCGAGCTGACGACGACCTGCGCCCACAGGCCCCAACGCAGCGTGGTCGTCAGCGTTGCCAGCAGCGCCTCGACGCGCGCGCGGTCACGCGCGGAAATCAGCGACAGGGTCGCGGCCCGCGCCGGCCTGTAGTCCAGGAGCACGAAGTAAACCGCAAAGGGCACGAGCAGCAGGAGGTAGATCTGGCCGATGCTCCTGGCTGCCACATTGACGGTCCGCGCTACCGCGGCGTTGGCGGCGGTGACAGCGGTCTCACCCGCGCGCTCCCAGGCGGTGCGGAGCAGGTGCGGGAAGGTCGGCTCGGCCACCCGAACCTGCCACCCTGACAGGAACTCGGTCACCGCGGCGATTCCCTGCGGCGTCAGGGCCATCAACACCTGTCCCTGATGGATGATCCAGGGGATGACGCTCATCACCCCCAGCACCAGCAACGCGGCCAGACCCAGCAGCGCAAGCCCTGCCGCGGCGCCGCGCGGCATGCGGGCGCGGGTCTCGAGCCGGTCCACAACCGGGAAGATTGGGAAGGTAGTCACGGCCACGACGACGGTCGCGGTCACCAGAGTGCTGAGGCGACCGAGCACCCATACGGCGGCAACCAGGCCCGCGGCCCAGAGAGCGGGGCGGAGCCACGATCGGTCCATGGTCCGCAGATTCAGCGCGCAGACCCCGATTCCCCCTGGGACCTGCGATCAGCGCACGGGCGGTCTGCTACCGCCTCGGCTCCAGCCAGGTGTTCCAGAGGTAGTGCGACGGCATTCCCAGGTATCCCTTCAGCTCCGGCCGGTGAACGTGCATGAAGAAACCGTCGCCGAGCTTCACGGTGGGCACCTCGTTCCAGAACAGCAGCTGCGCACGGCGCCAGAGGTCCATCCGGACTTTGGGGTCGCTGTGCCGCCGCATGAGCGTCAGGATCGCCTGCATGTCACGGGTCTCATACCAGCCCGGGAAAGTGGTGCTCAACACCAGCAGGAACGTGGGGTCGGGTACGGCCGTGAACGTCGTGATCATGACCTCCCAGCCCTCGGTCCGGGCGCGGCGGGTCAGCACCGTCGCCCAGTCCATGAACTGCAGGTCCACGTTGAAGCCCACCCGCTCGAGCATCGGCTTGGCCACCGGGGCTGAATGGGCTGCCCAGAGCGATTCGGCGGTGACGAGGAAGCGGATCGGCTCGCCGCGATAGCCGCTCTCGGCAAGAAGCCGGCGTGCCAGCTCAGGGTTCTTCTGGACGTAGAGCTCCTTGCCGGCGTCGGACCACATGTAGTGTTCCTTGGGCATCAGACTGGAGTCAATGCGGTAGAACAGGGGGTTGCCGTACGCCGCCTTCATTATGGGCTCGACGTCCAGCGCGGCCAGCATCGCCTGGCGGACCTTCAAGTTCGCTGTGGGGCCGGTGCGCTTGTTCAGCACGAACGCCAGGAAGCTGGGCACCGGTCCGCGGAAGGGGACCGCGCTCGGTTCGCGGCGGAGCCGGTCGTAGTCGTCGGCAGAGACCAGCTCGGCGAACTGATACTCGTTGCGTTGCACGCCTGCCACCCTAACCGCCGCGTCCGGGATCGGAACAAACGTGATGCCGTCCAGGTGGGCGGTCCGTCGCCCGCTCATGCCGTCGGGCGTCTCGGTGCGCGCGGCGTAACGATCGAACCGCTCGAAGCGCAGGTGCCGGTCCGGGATGTGCTCGACGAACCGGAACGGGCCGGTGCCGATGAACTTGCGCAGCGGGCCGGCGCCGGTCTCGTCCACGATCTCCTTGGGGTAGATCGCGGCAAACTGGGTCCACCAGGCCAGATCCGCGGGAAGTAGGGAGTAGGGATCCTTCAACTTGATCACTACCGTGTGCGCGTCGGGCGCGGTGAGCGAAGCAACGTTGGCGAAGAGCGCCCGGCCGCGGACAGCCATGCGACCCCAGCGGGCCAGCGAGGCCACGACGTCTTCGCTGTTCATGTCCCGGCCGTGGTGGAAGGGAACACCCTTTCGGAGCGTGATCGTGTGGGTCCGCCGATCCGGCGTTGTGGTGTACTGGTCCGCGAGCATCGGTACTGGCTCAAGCTTGCTGTTGATCGTAAACAGGGTCTCGAAAATGTGGTGCATCGTGTACGAGACGACCAGCGCAGTGGTGGCGTGCGGGTCGAGCGTCGGCCCCTCACTCTGGAGCGCGAACGTCAAAACGCCCCCGCGGCGGGGTTGCTGCGCATCGGTGGCGGCAAACGGGGTGAGCAGGACAGCCAGGGCGGCGAGCACCGCGATCGTTCTGCTGAACATGGGCCTTCCCCCTGTCGCTGGAACGTATGGTTTGGAGCGCTTATCGCGAAGCATACCGGCGCAGGGCAGCGGCGTCAACGACGGAGGTGCGCCGCGGTGCGGCCCCGAATCCGTACCCGTGACGCCGGGCGGCCGCAGGCGGAGCCGGTCGCTTCGGGCACATCGCGGCAGCCACTCTCAACCGGCGAGGTGAATCGTGCTCCTTCAAGGCAAGCGGGCGTTGATCATGGGCGTCGCAAACAACCGCAGCATCGCGTGGGGAATCGCGCGGGCGTTCCACCGCGAGGGCGCGACCCTGGCGTTCACCTACCAGGGCGAGCGGCTCAAGGACAACCTGGTCGGCCTGCTCGATGAGATCGGCGGCGCCTCGGAGTACCCGCTCTTTCCCTGCGATGTCACCTCTGACGATGAGGTCGCGGCCGTGTTTGCGGCTCTGGCGGAACGCTGGGGAGCACTCGACGTCCTGGTGCACTGCCTGGCGTTCGCGGACCGCGAGGATCTGCTCCGGCCGTTCTCGGGCATCTCGCGCAAGGGATATGCTCTGGCACTCGAAGTCAGCGCGTATTCGCTGATACGGTGCGCGGGTGCTGCCAGGCCGCTGCTGGAGGCATCCGGCGGCGGCAGCATCATGACCCTGACGTACAACGCGGTGGATAGGGTCGTGCCCTCGTACAACGTCATGGCCGTGGCCAAGGCCGCGCTGGAGTGCGAGGTGCGCTACCTGGCCGCTGAACTGGGGCCGATCAACGTGCGAGTGAACGCGATCTCGGCCGGCCCCCTGCGCACGCTGGCAGCCAGCGCGGTCAAGGGGCTTTCCGGGTTCCGCGACGCCGTGGAGGGGATCGCGCCGCTACGCCGCAACGTCACCCTGGAGGAAGTCGCCGGCGTGGCAACGTTCCTGGCCAGCGACCTGTCGCGCGCGGTCACGGGGAACACGATCTTCGCCGACAGTGGGTTTCATGTCATGGGCGTGGCAGGCCAGCTGGAGGTGGCGAGGAAGCCACAAGCGTAGGCCGCCTGGTGGCCGGGGATCAGCCCCAACCGTACCAGATCGAGGCGATCGCGATAACGTTGTTGAGGGCGTGGGTGACGATCACCGGCACGAGACTCCGGGTGCGCTCGTAGAGGAAGGCCAGCAGCACCCCGAGCACCAGGATGGGCAACGCGTGCACGAGCTGCAGGTGCACGATCGAGAAGAACACCGCGCTGGCCAGTGCCGCGGGGATCGCGCCCCACCTATCGCGCAGCCCGCCGTAGACGAACCCTCGGAAGAACACCTCCTCACCCACAGGCACGATCACGACCAGCAGTATCAGGAACCACACCGTGGCCAGGCCGCCAGGGAGCGTATCCAGGACCGGGCGCAGCGGGTCCAGCAGGTGCTCGGCCTCGGCGCGTGCCGCGGCCTGCGCCGGGCCTTCCACGAGCCCCAGCAGGAAGATCGCCAGGTCCTCGCTCGCAAGCGCCAGCGGAACCACCACGGCCGCGGCGACAAGTCCCAGCAGCACGCCCCGCGGCCAGCCGCCGAATGTCAGGCCCAGCCTCGCAGGCGGCAAGCCATACCGGCCGATCACAACGTAGGCCGAGAGACCGACGAACAGCGTGTTCTGCACGAGGGTAACCGTGGACAGATCCAGAAGCGACAGGGGCAGCGTGATGCCGGCCAGCGTCGCTGCAAGCGGCAGCGTAACCATGAACAGCACGGCGAGCGCCACCATCTCGCTGATGCCCCAGGTGTCCGCGCGGCGGATCGGGCGCAACACCAGCAGGTATATGGGCAGGGCGGTAGAGGCCAGCAGCAGCACCAGGACGGCACTGGCCATGGCGGATTCGAGTAGGGGGTATGCTGCCGCGGGGAACATCGTGTGAAAGAGCGTTCGGCAAGGCGCCCCGGGCATCCTCCGGGGGCAAGGAAGGTCAGGCGCGATGCCGAATTACACGGAGCCGAGGTGCAACGCCGTGTCGCATGTTTCCGTCTACCGCCGATGGCGGCCCAAGTCGTTTGAGGAGATCATAGGTCAGGAACGCATCACGCGTACGCTGCAGAACGCCATCAAGGCAGGCCGCACCAGCCACGCTTACCTCTTTGCCGGGCACCGCGGCACGGGCAAGACCACGACCGCCCGCATCCTCGCCAAGGCGCTGAACTGCGCGCACGGCCCCACTCCGACGCCGTGCAACGCGTGCCCTCAGTGCGAGGCCATTGCCCGTGGGGTGAGCATGGACGTCATCGAGATTGACGGGGCCAGCAACACGAGCGTGGACGACGTGCGCGATCTCAAGGAGAAGATCGTGCTCGCGCCGACCGAGGGCCGGCACAAGGTCTACATCATTGACGAGGTCCACATGCTCTCCACCAGCGCGTTCAACGCGCTGCTCAAGACGCTGGAGGAGCCCCCGGCCCACGCGGTCTTCGTGCTGGTGACGACCGAGCCGCACCGGATCCCCGCGACGGTCCTCTCGCGCTGCCAGCGGTTCGACTTCAGGCGCGTCTCATTCGGCGAGATTGCCGCGCGGCTGCGCACCATCGCCGACCAGGAGGGAATCGCTATTGACGACGCGGCGCTGGCGCAGGTCGTCCGTAGCGCCGACGGCTCGGTGCGCGACGGCGAGTCCATCCTGGACCAGTTGAGCGCGTACACCGGCGGCCAGGTAGACCGCGATCTGGTCATCGGCGTGCTGGGGTTGATTGACGACGACGTCGCGGCGGCGTTCGTGGACGCGGCGCTGGACCGCAACATGGCCGCGGCGATGCGCCTGGCCCAGGAGACGGTTGACGCCGGAAAGGACATCCGCCAGGTGCTCAGGACGCTGCTGGAGCATTTCCGCGACCTCCTGATCGTGAAGACCTGCGGCCAGGCCGCCTCCGAGATCCTGGACGCGCCGGCGGAGCGGCTTGCCGGGATCACATCCCAGACAGAACGCGCGAGCATCTCGGACCTGCTGCGGGCGGTGCGCGTGCTCAACGAAGCGGTCAGCGATGCGCGGTGGAGCACGCAGCCCCGGCTGGCGCTGGAGGTAGCGCTGATCCGACTGGCCCGCCCTGAGATGGATCCATCGCTGGAGGGCATCACGGCCCGGCTGGACCGGCTGGAAGCCGGAAGCGGCGCTCGCCCACAAGGGACACCCGCTGCACCACAGGCTGCGTCGCGGCCCGCCCAATCGGCTGCGCAGCGGGCCGCCCCACCGGCCACCGCGACACCACGCCCTGCAACGCCGCCGCCTGCCGCGCCTACCCGTGCCACAGCGGCTCCCGCGGAGAAGCCGCAGGCAAGCACGACTGGAATCGTCACCATTGACGACGTGCGACGCCAGTGGGCACGGGTGCTGGAGGACATCAAGCGTGCCAAGATGCTCTGCCACGCCCTGCTGATCGAGGGGACGCCGCTGGAAGTTACCGGGAACACCCTGATCGTTGGGCTGCGGTCTGGCTTCAACTTCCACCTGGACAACCTGCACCGCGCAGAGAACCGTGAGATCATAGAGGGTGCCCTGTCGCGCGTGCTGTCCACGCCTCTTCGGTTCAGGGCCTGCCTGCACGACGCGCCCGCCGCATCGCCTGAGCATCCCGCCGCCGGGGGCGATTCAGCGCCCAGGCCCGACGCGGGGACTAGTCCTCTTGAGGCATCGTCTGCGCGTCCCGACGCGGGAAGGACATCCCTGGTGGATCGTGCCAGGGAGCTGTTCGCCGCCGACATCGTAGAGGAGGAAAGTCATTGAGCGCGGGCAACATCGGCAAAATGATGAAGCAGATGCAGAAGCTGCAGTCCGAGATGGCGCGGGTCCAGGAGGAGCTCGCCTCCGCCCGGATAGAGGCCAGCTCTGGTGGAGGCGTTGTGCGGGCGGTGGCCAACGGCCACGGCGAACTGGTCGAGCTGGAGATTGATCCCTCTGTGGTGGACCCGGCGGACGTGGGCCTGCTGGCGGACCTGGTGCTGGCAGCCGTGAACGAGGCCCAGCGCAACGCCCGCAGCATGGCCGAGAGCCGCATGGCCGCGCTCACCGGAGGCCTCCAGATCCCAGGACTGCCCTAGCGCCGATGGACTACCCGCTCCCCCTCGCCAGGCTCATTGACGAGCTTTCCAAGATGCCGACGGTGGGCCCCAGGACGGCCCAGCGGCTGGCGTTCTACATCATGCGGTTGACCACGGAGGAGGCACAGTCGCTCGCCGACGCGATCCTGGGCGTCAAGGCCGGAATGCGCTCCTGCTCGGTCTGCTTCGGCATCACCGATACCGACCCGTGCGCAATCTGCTCTAACCCCTCCCGCAGCGGCTCGGTGCTGTGCGTCGTCGAGGACCCGCGCGACGTCATCGCGCTGGAGCGCACCCGTGAGTTCCGCGGCCGCTACCACGTGCTGGGGGGCGCGATCTCGCCGCTGGACGGCATCGGGCCCGACGATCTGAAGATCGCCGAGCTGCTGTCGCGGGTGAAGGAGGGTGGGGTGGCCGAGGTCATCGTCGCCACCAACCCGCGCGTCGAGGGCGAGGCCACGGCAATCTACCTGGCGCGCCTGCTCAAACCGCTGGGAGTGAGGGTGACGCGGATCGCCCACGGCCTGCCGGTGGGCGGAGATCTCGAGTACGCCGACGAGGTTACCCTGGCGCGCGCGCTCGAAGGCCGCCGCGATCTGTAAATGCCAGACGATCGGCCGGACGATCAGGAAGAGCAGCCCTCCCAAAGGTTCGGCGCCCTGCGATCGAGACCGTTTGCCATCTTCTGGATAGGCCTGCTGATATCACACACGGGCACCTGGATGCAGTCGGTGGGGCAGGGATGGCTGCTCTACCAGCTGACCAACACCCCGGTCTGGCTGGGTGCATCAAGTCTGGCCTTTGCCCTGCCTATGGTGGTCCTGCCGCTCTTCGGGGGCGCCCTCGCCGACCGAATCCACAGGCTCAGTCTCATCCGAGGCATGCAGCTTGCCATGGCCGTTGCCGCCGGAGCGCTGGCCGGGCTCACCTACCTCAACGCCGTCACGGCCTGGCACATGGCGGCGTTCAGCCTGTTCCAGGGCATGGTGCTGGCGTTTGAGGGCCCGGCGCGGCACGCCACGATTCCCGACCTGGTGGATCGCAGGCACCTGTTGAGCGCCGTCTCGCTGTTTCAGTCCACCTACCAGTTGGGCGGGTTCTTCGGCCCGGCGCTGGCCGGGGTCATCCTCGGCGTGCTGGGCAGCGGCCGCATCTACGCGCTCTTCGCGCTGAACTCCCTTACCTTCCTGATCAACGTGGTCGCCCTCTCCTGTATCCCAGCGGTGCCGCGTCACGCCAGGACCGACTCCTCGCTGTTTGGATCGGTGACCGACGGCCTCCGGTTCGTGTGGGAACAGCCGGCGCTGCGCTCCCTGCTTGTTCTAATCACGGTCGCAGGGGTCTTCGGCCGCTCCTACATCACGCTCATGCCGGTCTTCGCTCGGGATATCCTCCACACCGACGCGCGGGGGCTGGGCTATCTCACCGCGGCGCCTGGGATAGGCGTGGTCATCGGGGCCACCGCACTGGCCGCGAGCGGCGCCGGCGGTCATCGGGGAAAGACGATCGTCAGGATGGCCCTGATCTTCGCCGCGCTGCTCGCCGCGTTTGCCTCCTCACGATGGATCGCGCTCTCGATCCCGGTGCTGGTAGTGTTGGGCGCAGCGACGATCACGCTCATCGCGACGATGTCCACCGCGATGCAGGTCGCCGCGACCGACGCGATTCGCGGCCGCGTGATGAGCGTGTGGGCGATCGCCAACGTCGGGCTGCCCTCCATGGGGGCGATGGTGACGGCGAGCGCAGCCGCTGCCATAGGCGCGCCGCTGGCCGTGGCCGCCGGCGCCGGGCTTGTGGCAGTCACGGCCGCGAGGCTGGGCAGGAGGATCCGGCAGGTCGCCTGAGGGCACAGCGCCCTCGGTGCCGCCGAGACCTCGATCCCGTCTAGCCCTTGAGCGCTCCGGCCATCAGCCCGCGAAGGAAGTATCGGCCGAGGAAGATGTAGACCAGGAGCGGTGGCAGCGCTGCCAGCAGCGCCCCGGCCATCTGTACGTTCCACTCCACGATCTGGCTGCCCGCCAGGTTACGCAGCGCCACCTGCACCGGCTGCTGGGCGGGGTTGCTGGTAACGATCACCGCAAACAGGAACTCGTTCCAGATCTGCGTGACCTGCCAGATCATCACCACCACGAATGCGGGCATCGAGAGAGGAAGGATGACGTTCCGGTAGACGCCGACCAGCCCGGCCCCGTCAATCCGCGCCGCCTCCACAATCTCCGTGGGCACGGTGGCGTAGTAGTTGCGGAAGATCAGCGTCGTGATCGGGATGCCGTAGACCACGTGCACCAGTACCAGGCCCGTGATCGAGCCGTAGAGCCGCACCGACAGCAGCCCTCCCAGCCACTGCAGGAACTGGACCAGCGGGATGAGCACGCTCTGATAAGGGATGAACATCCCGAAGAGCAGCAGGGGGAAGACAACGTCGGCTCCCGCGAACTTCCACTTCGCCAGCACGTAACCGTTGACCGATCCCAACGCCGCCGAGACCAGTGCCGCGGGGACAACCAGGACCACGCTGTTGCGTAGGTTGGGAGCAAGCTCCCGGAGCGCCTTGCCGAAGCCTTCCAGCGTCACTTGCTGCGGCGGTGCCCACATCCGGCTGAGACTGACCTCCCGGAACGACTTGAGCCCGTTGTTGACCAGCACGTACACCGGCATAAGGTAGAAGGCGGCGAAGAACGCGAGGATCGCGTACAGCAGCACCCGCGTGGCGCGGGGTCGCCCGCGGCCCATCTAGGCCTCCGCCTCCGTACGCGAGCTGTATATCAGGTACGGAATGATCACCACCGCGACCATGACCAGCATGATGATCGAGATCGTCGCCCCCTCCGCGAACCGGTTGCCCCGGAACGTCGTCTCGAACATGAAGATCCCGGGCACGTCGGTGGAGAAGGCCGGGCCGCTGCCGGTCATCGCGAAGACCAGGTCGAAGATCTTGAGCGAGACGTGCCCGAGCACGATCGCCGCGCTCAGCGTGATCGGGTGCAGCAGCGGGATGATCACGTGCCGGTAGAGCTGAAGGTCACTCGCGCCGTCAACCCGCGCCGCCTCCCGCAGCTCGTCCGAGATGCCCCGCAGGCCAGCCAGGTACAGGGCCATTGTGAAACCCGACATCTGCCACAGCGCTGCGATGACCACGGCATAGATGGCGATCCTCGGCTCGGTGTACCAGGGGGATCTAAGGGCCCCCAGCCCTGCGGCATCCAGCAGCAGGTTGACACCTGTGCTCGGGTTGAGCAGCCACTGCCAGACCGTGCCGCCGACGATGAACGATATCGACATGGGAAACAGGAAGGCGTTGCGGAAGAGCGCCTCTCCCCGGATCTGCCGGTCTAGCAGGACCGCCAGCAACAGCCCGATCCCCAGGCAGCCTGCCAGGAACGTCAGCGTGAACACCAGGGTGTTGCGCAGGTCAATCTGGAACCGGGGCGTCTGGAAGAGGTCGGCGAAGTTGCGCAGTCCGGCAAAAGAGAGGTCGGGGACGAAGCTATTCCAGTTGCTCATCGCGACGTAGGCGGTCCACCCGATGAAGCCGTAGACGAAGACGCCTACGGCCACCACCGATGGCAGGAGGATCAGCGCCGACAGTGCCCTGTCCCGCCGGATGCGCATTGAAATGGAGGGAGTGAGCCCCCCTACCTCACTCCCTCACCGCCGTCCTCTCCCGGCCACACGCCGACGCTACTTGCACATCTTGTTGTCCACGCACGCCTTCTGCAGGGCCCGCTGTGCCATCTTGACGTCCTTGTTGGTCACGAATAGGTTCAGGATGTCGTTGAAGAGGGTAGCAAACCCCTCGGGCGCCGCGGAACCGTGGACCTCGCTGGGCAGGAGCGCGTTCTTCGTGAAGTCTACTGCCGATGACTGGAGGTAGACGTCGAACTTCTTCGGGTCGCAGTCCGTGCGCCCGCAGATCGAACCCTTCAGCGGGTTGAAGGCCTCCTGGCCCTCCTTGGACCCGGCCACCTTCAACCAAGCAAGGGCCTGCTCGCGGTTCGGGGCCTTCTTGGGAAGCCCAAACGTGTCGGTGACCACGACGAACAGCCCTGCCGTGCCGGGCGCGGGCGCGAACCCGTAGTCCACGTTTGGTTTCCAGCCCTTCGCGGTGAAGTAACCTGCCGCCCAGTCGCCCATCACGTTCATGGCGGCCTTGCGGTCAATCAGCATCTGCGCCGCCTGGTCCCAGACAAAGGCGGCGTGGTCGCGGTTGACGTAGTTGAGTATCCTGGCAAACGTATCCAGGGCGCGCTTGACCCCGTCGCCCTCCCAGCTCGTCTTGCCGGTCCAGAGGCCCCGGTACCCTTCGGCTCCCAGTGCCGCCGCGAGGATGTCCTCGAACAGGTGTGCGGCCTCCCACTTGTTCTTGTCTCCCAGCGACAGCGGCGTGATGCCCTTGCCCTTCAGCGTCTCCGCGACCTTGAAGAACTCGTCCCACGTCGCCGGTGCCTTGAGCTTGTTCTCGTCGAAGATCTTCTTGTTGAACCAGAGGACGTTGCCGCGGTGGACGTTGACCGGTACCGAGTACTGCTCGCCCTGGTGGCTGACGATGTCCACCAGGTCCTTGGGGAAGGATTTGAGCCATCCTTCGCTCTTGTAGAGCGCGGTCAGGGGCTCCATGAAGCCCGTCTTCACCCAGGTGTCAACCAGCTCGGCTCCGCCGTGCACCTGGAAGCTGTCCGGAGGGTTGCCGCCCAGCATGCGTGTCTTCAGGACGGCCTTGGCGTCGGTCCCCGCGCCGCCCGCAACGGTCGCGTTGATGATCTCAACGCCGGGGAAGCGTTTCTTGTAGACCTCGAACATCGCTTTGAGCCCGTCGGCCTCACCGCCGGCGGTCCACCAGCTGAAGATCTCCAGCTTCTTCGCCGCCCCGGCCTGGAGCCCGGTCCCCGGCACGATGCCGAGCACCGCGACCGCCAGCAGGAGGGCGAGCGCTGTCTGGGCCAAACGACGTCTCTCCGCCATGGATCTGCCTCCTCAATCGGGATCCTCCGCGACTCGCCCGGCCACGCGTGGCCGCTCGATCACCTCCTCATGACTGCGTGTGGCGCCGCGGGCAAGGCCTTCTGCGGCCGCCCCCGGACCCCCTCCTGGCCGGGTGGCTGGCTTGTTCAACTGGAAACGCCGGGAGTATACTGGGGCGGAGGCGAGGGACGTGGAGTTCGTTAGCCCCACCCTGGGGCAGCTCTCATTTGAGCAGATGTTCCGCCACCTGGTCGGCTATATGAAGAGCGAGCCCGATCAGATCTACCATTTGATAATCGGCACCGACTCGCTGGTCTCGGACGACACCACGTTCGTCACCGCGGTGGTCATCCACCGGGTTGGCCATGGGGGCCGGTACTTCTACCGGAGGTTCCGCAACCGCAAGATCGAGAGTCTCCGGCAGCGCATCATGCTCGAAGCGTCGCTGAGCCTGGAGGCCGCGCACCTGCTGACCACGGAGCTCGGCCGAAACGGCTACTCCAGTCTTCCTGTGGAGATTCACCTGGACGTCGGCCCCAACGGCGAAACGAAGCGGATCATCCGTGAGGTCGTGGGCATGGTCTCGGGGTCGGGCTATGCCGCGGTCATCAAACCGGACGCCTACGGCGCCACAAAGGTCGCCGACAAGCACTCGAAGTAGAGCCCCGGGGCTGGACCGGCCAGGGAGGGTGGGCTGTGCGCCTAGGCGTGACGGTCGCGTACGCGCGCGTCCGGTACGGTGACGAACCGACGCTCAAACAGTACGAGGAGTTCGCCGGCTGGGCGGCGGAGATGGGTTTCGCCGGCATCGAGCTGGCGGCGTTCAGCCCGCAGCACTTCTCCCGTGACTTCGGAGATCCCACTGCCGCGCGGGCCCTTGGAGTCCACTGCAGGGCGCTCGGCGTGGCGGTCAACGCCTTCGAGGCCGGGCACCTGCGCCACCTGACGGTCAGCGAGGACCCCGGTGTCCGCCGCCTGGCCGTGGAAGGGTTGGCGCGGGCGCTGGAGATCGCTCAGGCGCTGGGGACCGGCCTGGTGTACCTGCATTCCGCCCCCCACCCGTCGTGGACGATCGAGTTCCGCCGGCTCTACGATGAGTTCACCCCGCCGATCAGCGTTGAGATCCCGCCCGGGTTTGCCTGGGACTCGGCGTGGGCGCAGTACCGGAGCACGGTGGAGGAGATGGCATCTCTGGCCGAGGCCGAGGGCGTGCGCCTGGCACTCGAGATCCGGCCCTACGAGATGGTCAGCAACGCCGACGGCATGTGCCGTCTTATCGAGGCGGTCGGATCGCCCTCACTCGGGGTGGTGTTTGACACAGGGCACTTCCTGGTGCAGAAGGAGTTGCTGTCCGTCGCAATCGAGAAGCTGGCAGGGCGGATCTTCCTTGTGCACCTCGCCGACAACAACGGAGTTGAGGATCACCACTGGGCGCCCGGCAAGGGCGCCGTGCCCTGGGAGAGCGTGCTGCGCGCGCTCACCAAGGTGGGGTACACGGGGTTCGCCAACATTGACGTCGCCGGCGCCTACGACGACATCGGCGCGGAGATCAGGTTCGGCCGTGACTTCATCAGGGAGCGGATAACCGTCTGACCCTTTGGATAACCCCGGGGCTGCTCAGCCGTCCCCAAACAGCCCGCGGACGAACTGCAGCCCCTGCCGGGCGGCCGCATCGAGGTCCGGGACCAGCAGCATCTCCAGACCGATGGCCCCGGCGTAACCTGCCTCACGCAGCGCGCCCACTATCGGGCGGAAGTCGAGGTGCCCCCAGCCAGGCGCCCTGCGATTGCTGTCGGCGAAGTGCACGTGGGCCAGGTGCCCCCCGGCGCGCCTGACCGCGTCTGCCATGGAGACCTCCTCGATGTTCATGTGGAATGTGTCCAATTGAAGCCGCACCGAAGGCAGGTTCACAGACCGGAGAAGGGCGAGGCCCTCGTCCGCGGTGTGGATGAAGTCGGTCTCGTAGCGGTTGCCGGGCTCGACGGCAAGGGTCAGGCCGAGCTCGCCCGCGTACAGCCCGCACTCCCGGACGCAGGCGACCAGGTGCGACCAAGCCTCCTCGCGCAAGGTCCCCCCCGGTAACTTCCCGCGGATGACGCCGATGGATACGAGCGGGGCCCCTGCGCGGCGGGCCGAGTCGAGGCACCGGCACGCGGCGCGCACTGCCTGCCTTCGGACCTCGGGATCCGGATGCGTGAAGGTCAGTCCCTGCTCAAGGGCGATGTAGCCCGTAGCCAGCCCGATGACGGACAGACCGTGGCGTTCTGCCAATGCGCGCAGCGCCTCGGGATCGGGATCAGCGGCATCCGGCGGCATCACCTCGACGGCGTCGTAGCCGAGGCCTGCCGCCACAGCGATGCCCTCGGCAAGGCCTACCGTAGAGGCGGCGGCCCAGAACCGTGATCCGGGTGCTGCCAGATAGAGAGATACCTTCATCAATTTCAGAGGCCGCAGCTATCCACCACGCAGCTCGGTCCGCCATCCCATGTAGGGCACCAGCACCTCGGGTAGCTTCACGCTGCCGTCGGCCTGTTGACCGTTCTCTAGAATAGCAATCATGGCGCGGCCGGTGGCCACCAGCGTGCCGTTCAGCGTGTGCACGAAGTCCGTGCCGCCGCGCGGACCTTCCCGGAATCTGGTCCCCAGCCGGCGGGCCTGGAAGCTTCCCGCGTTGCTGCACGAGTGCGTTTCGCTGTACCCGCCGCGGCCCGGCATCCATGTTTCGATGTCATAGGTCTTTGCCATCCCCAACCCGAGGTCGCCGCCGCACAGCAACACTACGCGGTGGGGGAGACCCAGCGCCTGCACGAAGCGCTCCTCGAGCCCGACCAGGTACTCGTGCTCCTCGGACGACCGGTCGGGATGGGTGTACGAGAACATCTCTATCTTGAAGAACTGGTGCACGCGGTACAGCCCGCGTACGTCGCGGCCGTAGGAGCCGGCTTCGCGGCGGAAGCACCAGGATACGCCGCCATACCGCAACGGCAGCGCCGAGGCGTCGAGCGTTTCGTCCATGTGGTAAGCCGCCAGCGGCTGCTCGCTGGTTCCGATTAGCGCCAGGTTTTCGTCCTCGACCTTGTAGGTCTGCTGGGTGTCCAGCGCCGCGCCGCCCCACGCGCCTGTGATCACGCCGGTACGCACGAGCATCGGCGTCCCCAGCAGCGTGAAGCCTTCTCCCGTGAGCAGATCCATTGCCATACGCGCCAGCGCCATCTCCAGCATGACGCCCTCGCCGCGCATATAGTAGAACCGCGACCCCGAAGCCCGGGATCCGCGCTCGAAGTCGAGTATGCCCAGACTGGTCCCGATCTCCACGTGGTCGCGCGGGGTGAAGTCAAACTCGGACGGCGTCCCCCACTTGCGTACCACCACGTTGGCCGAGGACTCGGACCCCTCGGGCACGGTTTCGTCGGGATGGTTGGGTAGCGAACGCATCAGGCCATCGAGATCGGACTCGACGCTGGCCAGGCGTGGCTCCAGCTCCTTGAGGCGGGCCGAGAGGGCCTTCATCTCGGCGATACGCGCATCCCGGTCCTTCCCCTTGAGGCCCGGGATCTCGGCGGACGCGCGGTTCTGGCGGGCACGCAGCGCCTCGATCTCCTGCAGGAGAGAGCGCCGGCTGAGGTCGGCCTCTATCACCGCGTCAATAGGACCGGGATCGCGGCCTCGCTTGCGCAGCCCGTCCTTGAACCTTTCGGGGTTCTCTCGGATCTGCTTAAGATCCAGCATGGCTATCCCTCCGTGGCCAGGATCTTGGCCGCCGCCGCCTCGGCGCCCCGGCCCGCAGGTCCGCCAACCTGCGGTAGTACGGCCTCCAGCGCGAGCAACCCGGCAAGCACCGCCTCGTCCTGCACCCATCCCAGGTGCCCAAACCGGAAGATCTTCCCCCGCATCCGCCCAGGGCCACCCGCGAGCACAACGCCGTGCTTGGTGCGCAGCCGGGTGAGCAGCTCCTTCGAATCAACGCCGTCCGGCACCCACACCGCGGTGACCGCCTCGCTGGCGTCTTCCTCACGGGGAACTACCCGCAGGCCCAGCGCGCGGACCCCGGCCCGCACGGCCCTCGCGGTACGGCGGTGTCGCGCCCACCGCGTCTCCAGGCCCTCTGCCTCGACCAGCCGCAATCCGGCGTGCAGCGCGCGCACAACGCTGATTGCCGGGGTGAACGGCGTGAATGCTTCCATGTCTCCCAGTTCGGCCCGTGTCCTATCGAACGACCAGTAGAACCTGGGGAGCCGCGCGGCCTTCACCGCCTCCCAGGCACGATCCGAGACGCTGATCAGGGCCACCCCTGGCGGCGCCATGAGCGCCTTCTGGGACGCGGTGATTACAACATCAACCCCCCACTCGTCGGTGCGCAGCTCGACCGCGCCCGCGGAGCTGACCGCATCCGCAACCACCAGCGCCGGAAACTCGCGCGCCGCCGACGCGATTGCGGCCAGGTCGTTGCGCACACCTGTTGAGGTCTCGCTGTGCGCCACCAGAACCGCCCGCGCGTCCGGGGTCTCCTGAAGCGCCCGGCGCACCGCCTCGGGATCGGCGGCCTGCCCCCAGGGCACCTCCACCCGGTTGACCTTGACGCCAAAGGCCTCGGCTATGTCGGCGAACCGCTCGCCGAACGCGCCGCCGCACACCGCCACCACGGTGTCCCCTGGAGAGCAGAGATTGACGATCGTTGCCTCCAACCCGCCGGTGCCCGAGGCCGCAAAGGGCAAGATGGTGCCGCGGGTCATCAGGACACGCCCGACTGCTTTCAGCGTCTCGGCAAACAGGCGTGCGAACTCAGGGGTCCGGTGGCCGGCCATCTGGGTCGCAGAGGCCGCGAGCACCTCGTCGGGAAGCGGGGTCGGTCCGGGAATCAGCAGGTACTGCCGCACGATCAACCTCCTGGAAGTGAAACGCCCCGTCTCGTCAGAGACGGGGCGGGTTCCCGCGGTGCCACTCTGGTTCCAGGGCATCGGAGCGCCCGGACACTCATTGCGCTGTACCGGGCGCACCCGGGGGCTTGGCCCAGCCACTGCCTTCCGTTTCAGGAGGCCGGCGTTTGCCCGCTGCTCAGGAGTGGATTCGACCGGGGTCCCGACCGGCTCACACCAATCGCCGGCTCTCTCGACCAGGCGGACCCGCGGCTACTCGTCTCCGTCATCGCCATCTGAGGCGTGTTTCAGTTATGGTAGCATCAGACCCCTGGCCCGACAAGCCCGGCCTACGACAGCCCGGCCGGGGACAGCCCGGCCTAGGAGGCCATCACCCGCGACATCAGCTTCAGGCCAACATCCATTACCTTCCACGGCATGCCGGCATGGAACGGCTCTCCTGCACCAAATCGCCACGGCAGATAGATCCCAAGGAGTTTCTTGCCGAGCCGCCAGGGGGCCGATGACCCGACCCTGTAGAGATCCATCGCGTCGGGTTGTACCTCAACGGGCAGCGCAGGATTCCCGGTCAGGCGCAGTGGCACCTGTGCAAAGGTGGCCTTGTCGAACTGCTCCATCACGCACATGCTGACGGGCTGAAACCCGAACGCCGGCTCGGTCCCCAGAACCTGCGCGGCCAGGTGCTCCGCGGCCGCGTCGGCCTGGAGGAAGGCAAGAAAGGCCTGCTTGACCGGGAAATCCCCGGCATCCCCTGCGGCATAGATGTCGGGGTGTCCCACCACCTGGCGAGTCCCCAGATCGGTCTGGAGGAATCCCCGTTCGTCGGATGGCAGGCCTGCGAAGGGGGTCGCTGCGATGTATGGAGGGAACGAGACAAGGAGATCGTAGGGGAGGCGACGTCCGTTCCGGTACACCACCTCGCCGCGATCCACCCGCTCGACCACATGCTGGGTGTGGCCGGTGATGCCCCGTCGGGCAAACTCGCCCGTCACCACCTCGTTGAGGCGCGGGCCAAAGACCTGGATGTACCTTGCCTCGAATGTGGACCAGGCAATCTCGACAGCGCTGCGCGCTCCCTTCTGGCGCAGCCACGTGTCGAGCATGAAGACCATTTCATAGAGAGGGCCTGAGCACTTGTTGTTGGGTGGAATCAGGAACAGCACCTGCCTGCGCCGCCCCTCCCGGGCATCTGCCAGGAGCGCATCGAACGACCCCCGCAGCCGGAGCATCTCCTCGGGAGTCCAGACTGTCTGCGCGTACTCGCGGAGTCCGGGGATCTCATCGGGACGCATACCGGCGCCGGTGGCCACCACAAGATAATCGTAGGGAAGCTTCTGGCCGTCAACCTGGACGGTCTTGGCCTGGGAGTCCACCCCGTTGACCGCGCCCTTGACGAAGGTGATCCCCTTGCGCTGAGTAGGCTTGGCAAGCGGAATCTTCAGGGTCTCCGGGTCGAGGCCGAAGGGAATGTAGATCGTGTTCGGCTTGAAGAGGAACTGCTCTTGATCGGAGATGAGGGTGATCCTCGCCCGCTCGGCCAGGCGCATCCTCAGGTAGAAGGCGGACTCCAGCCCGGCGAACCCTCCGCCTGCGACCACGATCCGCGGTTGAACTGTACCCATTGTCTGAACCCCCTGTTCTCTATCCTTGCTTCCTGGTCGAGATGCCAAATGGCATGTAGAGCGGGCACGTGCCGACGAAGCTCGTCAGCAGGAAGATGACGGCGACAATACCCAGCACGATCGCGAGCGTGCCGCTTATCTTCCCGGTGAAGTACAGGATGCCGATCAAGATCGCGACTATGATGCGGATGGTCCTATCAGCGGTTCCCATGTTCGGCTTCATTGAGGTTCAGCCCCTTCCGCCTGGCGCATGATGTGCCAACTTCCACCTAAACGCTGGCCTCCGGCTCGCCTATTCCATGTTCGTGACGAATCCGTCCGTGCTACCCGGAGCAGCTGGCTCTGGCTAGGGGGTTCGGCTGAACCACTCGTTCCAGTGAAACGTCCCAGGACCTCCGACCACGCCGCGCAGCTCGGCACGGTGAAGCAGCAGGGGAAACCAGTCACCCAGCCGCACCGCGACGGCCTCATCGTAGAATCGCTGCTGCGCGCGCGCCCAGATCGCGGCGCGCACCGCGGGGTTGGTGTGACGCACCAGCAGCCGCAGGTGCGCCGCCATCTCGCGGTCCTGATACCACCCGGGCCACGACGGCTGCAGCGGAAGCAGGAAGACGGGATCGGGCACGAACGCGAACGTGGTCGCGAACACCTCCCATCCCTCGGACCGCGCACGGCGGGAGACCAGGGTGGCCCAGTCCATCACCTGCAGCTCAACCGTGAAGCCGGCCTGCTCCAGTTGTGACTTGGCAATCGTGGCAGCGGTCATGTGGTGCGGCATCTCGCTGCTGACCATCCAGCGCAGCGGCTGGCCGCGGTATCCGGCCTCGGTCAACAGCCGGCGCGCACCGGATGGGTCGCGCTGCCGGTAGACCGGCTCACCGGCCTCGGTCCACAAGGGGTGCTCGCGAGGGAAGAAGGACGGCGTGGCGCGCCAGAACTGCCGTGGGCCGTACGTACCGCGCAGGACCGCCTCTTCGTCAATCGCGGCGACGACAGCCCGGCGCAGCGCCCGGTCTGTCATCAACCCGCTACGGTGGTTGAGGACGAAGCCCGCCCACGCAGGCGTGGTGATCGGATGAAGCGTGACCCCGCGCGCGCCCTGGAGCCGGGGATACTCATCGTGGGGAACCGAGTGGGCGAAGTGGTAGTCACCCCGCAGCACGCCGGCGATCCGTACCGAGGCATCGGGAACAGGCAGGAAGAGCAGCGCGTCGAGAAAGGGCTCGCGCCGGCCGGCCAGGCCGTCGGGCGGCTCCTCGCGGGAGCGGTACCGATCGAACCGCTCCAGCCGGATGTGAACGTCGGGCAGGTGCTCCACGAACCGGTACGGCCCGGTGCCTATGAGGCGGCGGATGATGCCTGCCCCGGCCTCCTCTATCACCTCGCGCGGGTAGATCACGGCCCCCTGGCTAGGGATGGCCAGCGCCAGGGGCACGAGCCCGTTGGACTCGCGCAGGCGCATCATCACGGTGAAGGCGTCGGGTGCAGTCAGCCGCTCGATGTCGCGGAACAGCTCGCGGCCGCGCGCGGCAAGCTGCCCCCACCTCTGCAGGGAGGCGACAACGTCGCCCGAGGTCATCTCTCTGCCGTGGTGGAAGAGCACGCCGCGACGGAGCACGAAGGTGTAGGTGCGGCGGTCCGGCGTTACGGTCCAGCGCTCAACGAGCAGAGGCCGCGCCTCGTACCGTGCCGAGAGGGCAAAGAGCCCCTCGAACATGTGGATGGCCACGTCCTGCGTGGGCCCGCCCGTGGTCCAGTGGAGGTCGAGGGTGGGCGGCTCGCCGGTGTGGGCGATGCGCAGCACTCCGCCGCGGAAGGGCTGCTCGGCGGCCTGCGTGGTGGCGCCGGGACCGGCCTGCGACGGTGCGGCGCCTGAGAACGCCGCGCCCACCATCAGGATCGCGGAGACGGCCGCAAGCGCTCGGGCGTGCCTACACATCGAAGATCACCCTCGCCGTCCAGCCCACGTCGGCCTGCCTGACCTCCACCATGTGATAGGTCGCCGCCTTGATGTCGCGGCGGAAGCGGTGGCGGTTCGGGTCAACCGGCTCCCCGTGCACGGTTGCGCGCAGCCGGCTGGGGCTGACCTGCTCAACCACGAAGGCGACCGGCACAAAGGCCTCGATGTTAACCACCGCCAGCAGGTTGTTGAGCCAGTCCACCAGAAGCCCCTCATGGTCTTCGGCCTCCACCTCGCGCTCCAGCCATGCCCGGTTCTCCACGGTGCCCGGGTCTACCATGAGCGAGAACATGCCCTCGGCCGCGGCCTCGAACACCTCGACCAACGTTGCGCCCCGCGCGATGATTCCTATGTCGGCTGTGTGCTCGATAACCTCGAAGGTACCCATTGAGGATATAATACCGGAAGACCCGGAAAGGGGGTGACGCTGTGACCGATCGTGAGCGCATCCGGCTCACGTCGCTGGTCGCCTGCGCCGGCTGAGCGTCTAAGCTCTCACCGGGCGACCTGGCGCACGTGCTGCGCCACCTTCCAAAACCAAGCGACCCGAACCTGTTGCTCGGGATCGGGACCGGCGACGACGCGGCCGTCTACCGGCTGAGCGACGAGAGCGCGCTCGTGCTGACGGTGGACGTCTTCACGCCGGTTGTGGACGATCCGTACGAGTACGGTCTCATTGCCGCTGCCAACGCCTTCTCGGACGTCTACGCCAAGGGAGGCCGTCCGCTGCTGGCCCTCAACATCGCTGCGTTCCCCCGCAAGATGCCGCTGGAGATCCTGGCCGAGATGCTCCGCGGCGGCGCCGATAAGGCGGCGGAGGCAGGCGTGCTGATCGTCGGCGGGCACACCATTGACGACCCCGAGCCCAAGTACGGGCTGGCGGTCACCGGGCTGGTGCACCCGGCGAGATTCGTCTCCAACGCGGGCGCGCGGCCGGGCGACGTGCTCTACCTCACGAAGCCGCTCGGCCTGGGCGTCATTACCACCGGCATCAAGCAGGAGAAGACCGCGCCGGAGGTCGCGGCAGAAGCGGTGCGCGTCATGACGGCCCTCAACCGCGACGCCTCCGAGGCGATGCTGAAGGCCGGTGCACATGCCTGCACTGATGTCACCGGTTTCGGACTGCTCGGGCACCTCTACGAGATGGTGGAGGCCAGCGGCGCCGGCGCGCGCATCAGGGCGGCGGCTGTGCCGGTCCTGGATGGCGCCCGGTCTCTGGCCGGGCAGGGGGCCGTAGCAGGAGGGACCACGCGGAACCTCGAGTGGCTGGAGGACAAGGTGCGCTGGGCGGACGGGGTGGACGAGGTGACGCGGATCCTCCTGGCCGACGCGCAGACCTCAGGCGGGCTGCTGATCGCGAGCGCGCCGGAGCGGACGGACGCGCTCGAGGACGCGCTCCGCACGCGCGGCGTGGAGACCATCGCGCGTATTGGAGAGATCACCGCCCCAGGCCAGATCCCGATCGAGGTAGCCGGCGATCCCTAAGTTCAACCCGGTCGTCCCTCGCGAGCACGGCGGCTGGATGATGCTGGGCGTCCCGCTGGTCACCGGCGCAATCACAGCGCCGTCGTTTGATCCCCTGTGGTGGCCGTTCTTCGCGGCGGCGTGGGCGGTCTACCTGGGCCGGTGGCCGCTGATGCTCCTGGCGCGGCAGCCCGCACATCCCGAGCGGGCGCGGTGGCTCCGCTGGGCCGCCGGCTACCTGCTGGCCGCGCTGACGCTGGGTGCGTTGCTCGCGGCGCGCGGCCGCGCGGGTCTGGTGGCCATCGGGATCCTGGCTGCCCTGCTGCTGGCCGTCCACCTCTGGCTCGTCTCCCGCAGGGCCGAGATGACGGTAACCGGCGAACTCTGGGGCGTGGCAGGACTGACGCTGGCCGCGCCGGCCTCGTGGTACGCGGCGTCGGGTCATTGGGCTCTCGCCGCCTGGGGGCTCTACGCCCTCAACCTGGTTTACTTCGGCGCGACCGTCTTCTACGTGCGGGTGAAGGCGCGCGAGCAGCCGAAGTGGCCGCCGGATCTCGCTGGGCCGCGCCGCGCGCTGCTGGGATGGAAGGCCTGGGTGCCGGCGGCGTCAGGCGTGCTCGTGGCGCTCCTGTGGGCGCCGCTGCTGGGGTGGCCCCGGGCAGTGGGCCTCGCGTTGCTCCCCGGCGCGGTCAAGGCCGTCGCCGGGGCGTTGATGCGGCCACGGCGGCTGGTGATCACACGGGTCGGGGTGATCGAGGTCGTGATGGCGGCCCTCTTTGGCGTGCTGATCGTGCTCATCGCATAGTCGCGCCCCCTTCGCCTCACCTCTGAACCCCCATCAATCAAAGGGTGCCGAGGGAAACCGGGGGCGGCGGGGCTCCCGTCGTGCCCGAGGAATCGTCATCGCGCCTCCACAGGATGAGCACGAGCCAGATGATAAAGACCCTCACCGGGAGCGGCAGGTCCAGCGGGAGGGTGACGTCCGCGCGGCGGGTGAGCATCCCCTCCGGGGTAATTGACCCGACCTCCGCGGAACCATCGAGAAGCACAAACGCCCGCAGGAACGCAGACCTCGACCGGAGTGTGTACCGCCTGCCTTCGTGCTCAATCACGAAGGAGCGCCGGAACGCGCTGGGCTTCTCTGCGCGCGCCAGGACCGCCCCGCCGGATTCAAGGACGAAATCGCCCATCATCGGCCCTTCTCGGTACACCTTGAAGGTTGACCCACGGACGTTCAGTTCTCCCCTCTCCCGCCACCAGGACACAGATGTTGCCTGCCTGGCGCCACGAGTCGACCAGCTGAGTAAGTGACCCATTCGCTGAGAACTCGGGTTGGTCAACGCGCTTGGGGTCGGGGACGCCGACCGCCCGCGGCACGTCGTGACCTTCATAGATCAGGACCGTGCCGCTGTCCTGAAGCTCGTCCTCATAGGGTGCGTTGGGGCGAACCGACATGAGAATCACGGAGTGATTGCTCCCTAGGCCGAAGTTCATACCCCGCTGGAGGCTGACTCCCTCGCGGCGACACATGTCCAGGTACGAGATGATCTCGTTGGCCATCTGTTCGCCCGGCCGCCCGCTCAAACGCGTTTCTTGCCCGGCCCCCCTACGGGGCAAACATGTCAAGGAGTTAGGCTACCTCCTTACGGCGAGCCTGACCTCGAAGGTCTTGAGTGGCGGCACGTTCGGTTCGAAGGTTCGGTGATAGATCAGCTTCAACCGTTCCTTCCCCTGCCGGATTGCCTTGAACCTGAGCGTGAATGTGCCGCCGGACCCTGTTGCGCGGGTGTAGGGTTCGAACTCCGGGTCTCCCTCCTGCTGCAGCAGCGTCCCTGCTCCTGGCGCAAGCCCCCACGTGTAGCCCGTGGTAGGGTTGCCTTCGAGCGCGACACGAAGGGCATCGCCCACACGCAATGTTACAGCTGATCCGGAATCCCTGGCGGTCAGCTCTGTCACGGTTGGCCGGGGCTGGCCGCGAGACGCAGACACGACAACTCCGGGCGCTGGCAGTTCATACCAGAAATCCGACACAAACCCTTGTGCGTCCGTGGTGAAGCGCTGTCCGACCACCCTGGGCGTGCCGTCCACGCAACGCCAGTCATAGATCGTTTCATGGCCGGTAACGGCCGCCGGAATGCTGCGAGCCGTCGGGGCCTTCTTACAGAAGACGATCATCTCGGATTGTGGGGTGGCACTGGTGTTCGCCTTCGAGCACGGCAGATTGGCGCCCACGAAACAGGCCCAAACGTGGCCGTCCTTACACCGCCACACGGTCCCTGCCGCAACCACATCGTCCGGCGCATCGTCCGCGATCCCGGCCAGTTTCCTCAGGCCCTTGATGACTGGCCCGGGCACCGCAGGGCCAACATACCGTGCATCTGGCGCATCAATGGTGCCGACCGCCGCGCAGTACAGGAAAGGGTCCGGAAACTGGGCCTGCGCCGGTGTCGGCGTGGAAGCAACGGCCCCAGACGGGGCGCTCCGTGGCGCGCATGCCGATGACAGGAACACCACGAGCAAAGAACCGGCTACGCATTTGAGCAGCTGCCCGCCGGTCATCAGGGTCTCTCCCCTCTGCGTCTGACAGAAACCGGTCGCACTGCACCATACCCCAGCTACAGGAGGCGCGCGCCCACGAACAGGTGCTGCTGCGCGTAGCCCGCCAGCGGGCCGAAGCGATCCCTGGCCCATCCACGAATCGCGCGCGGGGTCACCGGCCGACCGCTGAAGTACCAGCGCTCCACTGCACGCGCCACCCAGACATCCACCGGGAACGCCTCGCCACGGCCGAATGCGAAGAGCAACACGCAGTCGGCGACCTTCTCGCCGACGCCTGGCAGATCCAGCAGCGCGGCGCGTGCGTCATCGAAGTGCATGGTTGCGATCCGCGGCAGGTTGATCTCACGGTTCGCGACCATCCGCGCCAGGTCCCGCACGTACCGGGCGCGGTAGCCAAGGGCACACGCGCGTAGCGCTGCGGGGCTGGCTGCGGCCAGCCGCTCAGCCGATGGGAACGTCCAGCCGGCGGCGCGGCTTCTCCCGCCGGATCCTCCACCGGTAGTGGCACCAATCAACTCGCCGCTTCCTGTATCGTCCTCGCCCACGATCGGCTCGCCAAACCGCCGTGCCATCCGCTCGATGCTGAGGCTGATCTTCGGGATGTTGTTGAATGCGGAGATGACATAGGATACCAGGCATTCCCACGGATCCTGGCGCATGATCGCGATCCCCGAAGTGCGTGGTAGCTGACGCAGAAGCACGGGGTCGCGGGCGAGAGATGCCTCGATCTCCGCGAGCGGCTCGTCCGCTCCCAGGTGTCGGCACAGGCATGCCGGAGAGGCGCGCCGATGAGCCAGGGATGTGGGAGGGCCGTCCCACCTGACCACGAGGCCGTCGGGCCCCTGCGCGACCACAACCACCGTCCCGGCAACGATGCCCCGCCATGTGGTAGCGGCACCATCCGCGGGCGCCGCCCAGCGAAAGCACTGGCCGCACGACAGGGTGCGGGACAGATCATAGGGCGGCTCAACCGGGATGAGCACGGCGCGGCTTGCCACCCACTAATCCTCGAGGATGCCCGCGTCCAGCACGAGCTGCGACCACGTCTCCATCTGGGCGTAGACTGCCCGCACCTCACCGATGCCGGCCAGCCGGCCGGTGAGGCGGTCTGTCTCCCGGATCGCCACGCGGCCCGACGGTACGTCCACGACGTGCACGAGCCCAAAGTGCACCTGACCGACCGCGTTCTCGTCGTCGTTGAGGACGCCGGCCAGCCGGGCAGTCCACGGGCCGTCAACGATCAACTCTTCGTCGAGCTCGCGGCGCAGGCCCGCGGCCACTACGTCGTACTCGCCGCCCATGTCGTCCTCCGCGCCGCCCACGTCGGCGCGCGCGACGTGCCCACCCACGCCCACCGAGTAGAGTCCGTGCAGCCGGCCCTCGCCTCCGGCCTGCGTGCGCCGAAAGAGCATGTAGCGGCCGCTGCTCTGAACCACGAGGTAGGGGATGATCTGCTTGAGCGAGGGATCGCCTTCAACGTCACCGCGGCGCCGGAAGAGACCGAACTGCCGGATGCGCGCCAGGTACTCGTCCAGCCCGACGGAGGAGACACCGCGGAACGGCCCGTTCCAGAAGAGGTCTGCCCGCGGGACTACCAGGATCTGTTCGTCCACGCCCATGCCCGTATCACCTTATGTCCGCGGATTCCAGCGAGCCTGGGTCCGTGGTCGCATAGACGAACTTGGCGATCACTGCCGGTCGGTGCGGCTCCCTGACATAGGGCAGCAGGAGCGGGATGTCGGGGAAGATCGGCAGAGCCGTCAGCCCGTCGGGCGAGACCCACCGCAACGGGCCTTCGTGGGAGGCCGCGACGGCCCGGTTCTCCACGCGCGCGGAGAAAAGGAAGATCGTCCAGTACTCACCTGTGGCGCGCACGACGGCGGTGGCCACACCGCGGAACTCGAGGGGCGGCTCAATGCCCGCTTCCTCCATCAACTCCCGCCGCGCGGCATCGAGAGGGTCTTCGCCGCGGTCTATCTTGCCTCCGATGGCGTTCCAGAAGCCGGCGTCGGGCTCGTGCTGTCGGTGGATCAGGAGCACGTCGTCTCCGTGGAAGACGAAACAGAGCGTCCGCAGATAGACCGCGGTGGGTCCATCACGGTGCGGGCGCGGCGTGAACACTCCCATGGAGGTCGGGCGCGCGGCCTTCCTCAGCGATAGTACGCCAGCTTCATCGCTTCGCGGGCGCGCGCGAGCGTCTCGCCCGCGATCTCGCGCGCCCGCCGGCTGCCATCGGTGACAATCTCCTCGACGTGCCCGGCCCGCGCCGCGAACCCGGCGCGCCTCTCGCGGATCGGGTCGAGAAAGGCATTCAACGCGCGGGCCAGCCGCCTCTTCACCTCAACGTCGCCGACCCGGCCGGCACGATAGCGCTCCTTAAGGTCCTCCACCTCGGCCTGGTCCGCGTTGAACGCCTCGTGGTAGGTGAACACCGGATTGCCCTCGACTGTGCCCGGATCGGTCGGGTGGATACGCTTTGGATCGGTGTACATGCGCATCACGCGCTGCGTCACGGTATCGGCGTCGTCCGAGAGGTAGATAACGTTGCCCAGGGACTTGCTCATCTTGGCCGTGCCGTCGGTACCTGGCAGCGTGCCGACCTCACCGATGAGGGTCTCGGGTTCGGGGAACACCGGCGCGAACAGCTCGTTGAACCGCCGCGCGATCTCGCGGGTGAGCTCCAGGTGCGAGGCCTGGTCCCTGCCCACCGGGACGATCTCGCCGCGCACGCTCAGGATGTCCGCCGCCTGCAGCACCGGATATCCGAGCAGCCCCGCGGAGGGCTGCTTGATGTGAAGATCGCGCATCTGCTCCTTCAGCGTCGGAACCCGCTGCAGCCGCGGCACGGCCACCAGCATCGACAGGATCAACTGCAGCTCAGGAATCTGCGGGACCGCCGATTGAAGGACGATCGTGGATCGCTCTGGATCAATCCCCACACTCAGGTAGTCCAGCACGATCTCGCGGATGTTCTCCTCGATCTCCTCCAGGTGGTCCAGCCGGGTGGTCAGGATGTGGTAGTCCGCTAGCAGGAAGAAGCAGTCGTACTCGTCCTGCAGCCGGACGCGGTTGGCGAGCGTGCCGACGTAGTGTCCCAGGTGGAGTTTCCCTGTGGGACGATCCCCGGTCAGCAGCCGTCCCTTCTTCATCGTCGTCCTCCCATCGTGTCCCGTGCCTCCCCCCCGCCGAGGAGACCTTCTTCCGGCGTCCCGTCCTCGACGCTCCTGCGCAGCCGCGCCAGCTCGGCCTCGTAGCGCGTCAGCGCTCTTAGGATCGCGTCGCGGTTGGCCCGGCAGATCGCGGCCCACATCTCCGCGGGGCTGCGTGCTATCCGCGTCATCTCCTCGTGCGCAGGACCACCGATCGCGCGAGCGTCCGCGGCGACCGTCCGATCAAGCGCCATGCTGACAAGATACGGCAGGTGGCTCACCTGTGCCACCATCTCGTCGTGCGCCACCGGATCGAGTATCACCGGATGCATGCCGAGGCGCATAACGGCCCCCTGCATCGCCGCGACCGCCTCGGGCGCCGTGAGCGCCGTGGGCGTCAGGACGAACGGGCGCCCGTCAAGCAGTTCGGCACTTGCCGAGGCCATCCCCTGTCCCTCGTTCCCTGCCATGGGGTGCCCGCCCACGAACCGAATGCCACCCGCCAGCACCGCATCCACGGCCGCGACGATCGGTGCCTTTACGCTCCCGACGTCAGTGAGCACCGCGCCATGGCGCATCCACCGGGAGGCGGCAATCGCTGTTGCCACCACCCGCTCCAGCGGCGTCGCAACGATGACGAGATCGGCCTCGGCCACACAACCGAGATCAGCGCTGCCGGCATCAATCGCGCCACGATCTGCTGCCAGCTCGAGCGCGCCGGGATCCACGTCTACGCCGAGCACGCGGACCCCGACCGCCCGCAGGCGCAGGGCCAGCGACCCGCCGATCACCCCCAGGCCAACGACGGCCGCGGTGCGGGGAAATGACCCGGGCGTCCCGGCCGGACCGTCCATGCCTAGATCTCCCGTCCCACGGCGTCGGCGATCAGCCGCAGCGATGCCATCAGGCCGGCGAAGTTGTCTAGATTCAGCGACTGCGGTCCGTCGCTGAGCGCGTTGGCAGGATCAGGGTGCACCTCGACCATCAGGCCGTCCGCGCCGGCGGCGACCGCGGCCCGCGCCATAGGCGCGACGTAGCGCCACTTTCCGGTCCCGTGGCTCGGGTCCACGAGGACCGGCAGGTGCGTCAACTGCTTGAGCACGGGGATCGCCGAAAGGTCGAGGGTGTAGCGGGTGTTCCCGTTGAACCCCCGGATGCCGCGCTCGCACAGCACAACCTGGTAGTTCCCTTCGCTGAGGATATACTCGGCGGCCATCAGCAGCTCTTCGATCGTCGCGCTCACGCCGCGCTTGAGCAGCACCGGCAGCCGTGCGCGCCCGGCCTCACGCAGCAGGGTGTAGTTCTGCATGTTCCGCGCGCCGATCTGGATCATATCGGCGTAGCGCACGACGAGCTCGAGCTGCGCGGCGTCCATCGCCTCGGTCACAACAGGCAGGCCGGTGCGCTCGCGGGCCTCGCTGAGCAGGCGCAGCCCCTCCTCCTCCAGCCCCTGGAACGAGTACGGCGAGGTCCTGGGCTTGAACGCGCCTCCCCTAAGGTGCGTGGCGCCCGCCGCCTTGACACCGTCGGCCGCGGCCAGGATCTGCTCGCGGCTCTCCACTGAGCACGGGCCTGCGATCACGGCCACGCGGGCGCCGCCGATCGATTGGTCCCCCGCGATCACGACGGTGTCCTGGGGGATGAACTCACGGCTCACCAGCTTGTAGGGCTGGAGGATCGCCACGACGCGCTCGACGCCCGGGGCCACCTCGAGCGACTCGCGCAGGATCTCCTTGGTGCGGTCGTCGCCGACCACGCCGATCACCGTGCGCGACACGCCGACCGAGATGTGGGTGTTCAGGCCAGCGCCGCGGATCCGCTCGACCACAGCCTGCACCTGGCGCTCGTTTGCGCCTGCCTCCATGACAACGATCATTTCATCGCCTCCGCGATCGCGAATCCCGCCCGGCCACGAACAACCCCCGCTCTAACACAAACACCCCTCGCCCAAAAGGGACGAGAGGCGTTCTCCCGCGGTGCCACCCAGGTTCCGCGCCGCCGGCGGTGTGGATCGAAACCCAACCCTGCATGCGCGGCGGCACGGCACTTGCGCTCCGGTCTCGGTGGAGCGACCGATGAAGCTACTGCGAGCGGGCCGGCTTGGAGCCGAACCCACTCCACGCCTTCGCTTCATGCCTCCCGGGCCCATTCACCGCCCCGCAGTGCCGCGCTTTCACCTGTTCGCGGCTCTCTCCTGAAGATCCCTGGCGGCGCCGCCGGTGCCCGTCTGGGAACCAACGTTAGCGGCTACTCTTCCCGGTCCTCGGCCTATGAGATTGAGAGGGAGTATAGCACGGCTGCCAGGCGCCGGGCAATGCGCGGTAGGTTCTGCGCTCCTGGCCCGCGGCACGTGGTTGCCTCACAGAGCGCTCATCCTCGCACCCAGTGCTCCACGGGCTTGGCGAGGAAGTCCTCGATCGCGATGCCGTCGCCGCCCACGAGGAGCTTCCGGTTCGGGCGAAACGCGACGGAGAAGGCGTCCATGCCTCTGAGCGCGTCGCGGCGCCGCGCGCTCTTCACCTCGATGGCGGTGAGGCTGCGGCCCGCTTCCACCACGAAATCCACCTCCCGGTTACGGTCGCGCCAGTAATGCAGTTGGCAGGCGCCGGAAGCCGCGGCGTTGGCCAGATGCGCGCCGACGGCCGATTCCGTCAGCCGCCCCCAGAACCCGAGATCGGCCCGCGCTTCCTTGAGGGTGAGGCCCGCCTGGGAGGTCATCAGGGCGGTGTTCAGCACCTGCAGCTTCGGGCTCGAGCCGCGCTGCCGCGCCTGATCGCCCGCGAACTTCTGCAGGCCCGTCACCATCCCGGCCCCCGTGAGGAGTTCGAGGTAATGCGCCAGGGTGGTGGTGTTGCCGGCATCCTGAAGCTGGCCCAGCATCTTCTGATAGGAAAGCACCTGTCCGGAGTAGCCACATGCAAGCTCAAACAGGCGCCGCAGGAGCGCCGGCTTATCCACACGGGTGAGCAGCAGCACATCGCGTGAGAGGGTCGTCTCGATGAGCGCGTCCTTGATGTAGCGGGCCCAGCGTCTCGGTTCGGTCGCGAGCGGCGCCGCGCCCGGATACCCGCCGTAGAAGAGGAACTGTTCGAGGGACAGGCCGAACGCCTCGCGCATCTCGGGAAATGACCAGTGCGGAAGGTGCACCACCTCGAAGCGCCCGGCGAGGCTCTCACCGAGTCCGCGCTGAATGAGAAGCGGCGCCGAGCCGAGGAGCACCACCTTGAGCAGGAGGCGTCTCGCCGTGTCTTCGTCCCACAGGCGTTTGACCGTCTCGGACCACGCGGGGATCTTCTGGATCTCGTCCAGGGCGAGTACCGCACCCCGCTTGCCGGCGTCGTGGGCCGCGAGCCGTGCGGCATCCCACTGCTGTTCGATCCAATCGCGCCCGCGCAGGGTCGGCTCGTCGGCGGACGCGTAGGTCACCGCGAACCCGGACGCGTCGAGCACCTGCCGTACGAGCGTGGTCTTGCCCACCTGCCGCGGACCGGCGACGACCTGCAGGAACCGGCGCGGTTCCCGGAGACGCCTGGCAAGCACTGCACCATGTGGTCTCGTGAACATGCGGCCCTCGCGAATTACTCAACGTCCTGAGTAATATTACTCAGTGTCACAGGCCACGGCAAGTACCTCGGCCACGCGCCGGCCGCTTCGGGATTTCGGACGGGGTGGCTGGCGAGGAGCCTGTAGGTGCCTGGCGGAAAGGAGTTCAGGCGGTCCCGCCCCGCAGGAGCCGAGGATCGAATGCGTCCCGCAGGCCGTCGCCAAATAGGTTCAGCCCGATGACCAGAAGCATGATCGCCAGGCCGGGAAAGACGGTGATCCACGGCGCCTGGCCCATGTATACACGGCCGCCGCTGAGGATGGTGCCGAGACTTGGAATGTGCGGCGGCACGCCCGCGCCCAGGAAGCTCAGCAGAGCCTCCCCCAGCACCGCGTAGGCGAAGATGAACGTGCCCTGGACGATCGCCGGTGACATACAGTTGGGCAGCACGTGGCGCGCCATGATCATGGCGTCTGAGAGCCCCAGCGAGCGCGCCGCGGTCACGTACTCGAACTCGCGGACAACCAGGACGCTACCGCGGATGATTCTGGCCATGCGGGGAGAGTAGACAATCCCCAACGCTACCGCCACGTTGACGGCGCTCGGACCCAGGGCCGCCATCAAGGCGATGGCCAGGATCACGGCCGGAAACGCCATCAGCGCGTCCATGAGGCGCATCAGCAGGTTGTCCAGCCGCGGCATGTAGCCGGCGGCCAGGCCTACCGGAAGCCCGATCGCGGTGCTGATGACCACCACGGCGGTGCCGATGGCCAGCGACAGGCGTATGCCGTAGAGCACCCGGCTGAAGACGTCCCGCCCGAAGTCATCGGTACCCAGGGGGTGAACGGCCGAAGGAGGCCTGAGGCGGTCGGCGATCTCCATCCTCTGCGGGTTGGCCGGCGCCAGCATCGGGGCCAGCGCGGCCGTCAGGAACAGCCCGATGAGGATCAGGCCGCCCAGGATCACGATCGGCCGGCGGAGCATCAGGCGCCACCGCAGCCGCCACGGCGAGATCGGCTCGGCGGCGACCCTCGGCGGAGGCGGGATGCGCGGCATCGTCAGTACCGGATCCTGGGGTCAACCGCCGCGTAGACGATGTCCACCAGCAGGTTGATCACAACGTACGCGGCGGCAATGAGGAGCACGATCCCCTGAATCACCGGGTAGTCGCGCCGCAGGACCGAGGTGATCAGCAGTTGCCCGACGCCGGGGATCGTGAAGATGGTTTCCGCAACAACGTTGCCTCCCATCATGACCGAGAAGATGATTCCCACCACGGTGACCACCGCTATGAGGGCGTTGGGAAAGGCGTGGCGGAGCGTGACCCGCTGCGACGACAGCCCTTTGGCCCGTGCCGTCCGCATGTAGTCTTGAGCAACCACGTCCAGCATGGCCGCCCGCGTCATGCGGGCGATCAGCGCGGACTGGACGAACCCCATGGTGAAGGCCGGCAGCACCAGGTATCTCAGGCTCGTCCACAATCCGGAGGCGGGCGAGGCGTAGCCCGCCACCGGGAGAAGCCCCAGATAGACCGAGAAGAGCAGCACCAGGTTGAGAGCCAGCCAGAACTCAGGCACCGACACGCCCAGGAAGGCCACGAGCGTGACCCCCTGGTCCATCAACGAGCCACGCCGCACCGCCGAGATGATACCGGCCGGCACCCCGATGCCCACCGCTATGGAGATCGCCAGGGCGCTGAGAAGTACCGTGGGCAGCAGGTGCTGGCGGATGGTGGTGGTGACAGGCAGGCCGAAGAAGATGGACGTCCCAAGATCGCCGACCAGGACCCTCTGGAACCACCGGAACCACTGGGTGAGCAGCGGGGCATCGAGCCCCAGTTCCTGGCGCAGCCGTGTGACGGCCTCGTCCGGGGCGTCGGGCCCCAGCATTATTACCGCGGGGTCACCGGGCGTGAGGTGAATGAGCAGGAAGACGATGGTCCCGACCAGGATGACGATCGGGACCATCGCCGCGAGGCGGCGTGCCAGGTAGGCCCGCATGGCCTCCTAAGGAGCGATCCACACGTTCCAGAAGAATAGGTCGGGCCGGGTGGCCAGTCCCTGCACTCCAGGCCGCGCGATCGCCAGGTTGAAGAAGTCGCCGAACTTGATGCCCGGTACGTCCTCCCAGTAAAGCCGCTGGACATCCTCCCAGAGACGCTTGCGCGCCGCGGGGTCGGGCTCGCGGATCAGCCGCCCAATCAGGCGGTCCTTCTCCTCGGTCGTCCACCATCCCGGCCAGGTGGGGCTGATGATGACCGGCTGGATCGGCGGGTCCACGCCCGGGCTGAAGATGAACGAGGTGCTGAAGACCTCGTACAGGTCGGGATTGGCCCGGCGCGAAAGCACGGTCGCCCAGTCCAGAACTTGAAGATCCATGTTGAACCCGGCCTCCTCGAGTTGCTGGGAGGCGATCAGCGCCGGCTTGTATGCCCAGTCGAAGGCGGCGCTGGTGATCCACCGCACGGGCTGGCCGCGGTATCCGGCCTCGGCCAGCAGGCGGCGCGCCGTGGCCAGGTCGCGGCGGTTGTAGGGGCCCAGGCCCTCGCGGGAGTACCAGGGGGACTCCTTGAACATCAGGCTGCCGTCCACTCGGAACATGAGCGGGTTGCCGAAAGTGCCTGCCATGACCTTGCTCATGTCCAGGGCCGCCAGGAACGCCTGGCGCATCCGGCGGTCGGTGAACAGCCCCCTGCGCTTGTTGAAAACCGCCATGGGCTGGCCGTAGGGCTTGAGGATCAGGGTGCGAACCTTGGGGTTGTTGCGCAGGTCGCCGTAGGCGTCCGGGGTGATGCTCTCGGCGTAATCGTACTGCCCGGTCATCACGCCGTTGATGCGGGTCTGCACGTCGGGAACGATGACAAACCGCAGCTTGTCGGCGTAGGCCACCTTCTGACCACCGTAGCCGTCGGGGCTCCCTGCGCGCGCCGAGTACCCGTCGAACCGCTCGAGCTCGATCGCCTGGCCGGGCACCCACCGCGTGAACTTGAACGGCCCAGTTCCGATCAGCTCCGAGAGCTCGGTGATCCGCCTCGTGCCGGCGGCGTCGGCCACCGTCTGCTGGTAGATCCCCGCGAGCTGGATCGGCTGCGCCAGCGCGGCGATAAGGATGCCGGACGGCTGCTTGAGCCGCACCACAACAGTACGTGCACCCCTGGCCTCGATCGCCTCGATGTCGTCGCGGAAGAACGGCACCGCGACCACGGCCATCTTCACCCACCGCTGCAACGACGCCACGACGTCGCGTGAGGTCATCTCTCGCCCGTTGTGGAAGCGCACGCCCGACCGCAGCGTAATCGTGTACTCCTTTCCGCCGTCACCGACCTTGTAACCCTCCGCGAGCATTGGGATGATCTGGAAGTTCTTGTCGTAGGTGAAGAGGGGCTCGAACACGTGCCAGGCGACTATCTCGGTCAGGTAGGCCGTGGTGGAGTGGATGTCCAGCGCCGGCGGATCCGCGCTGATGGCCACGGTCAGCGTACCGCCGCGCTGCGGGGCCGGGGGCTGGGCCCAGCCGCTTGCGACGGTCCCGAGCAACCCGGCGAGTGTCAGTGCAAGAACCACTCTCATGCCGCTCATGCTTCAACCTCCTCTGTTCCCTCGGCGAACCTCGGCGCCCGGTGGGCCTGCACACCCGGCGAGCCTCAACGCCAGGCGGACCTCGATGCCTGCTGTGCCTTGGGGTCTATGTTGAGGTTCGGGCCTGCACGCCAGGCCTCCTTTCGCCAGAAAGCCGCAGGAAATCGGCAACTGGCACCGAACTACCAATGTTCAAACGAGTCAGCACGAGTCAGCAGGGGAGGTTCGGGTATGAGCCGCGAACGCGATCTTGACCAGATGCTGCGCGAGCTGAGTCCCTCGACGCGGCGCGAGTTCCTCAAACGGGCAGCCGCGATGGGCATAACCGCGGCCGCCGCCCAGGCGATGATCATCAAGAACCCCACCATCGTGACCGCGGGGCCGAGCGCGAAGCGGGGCGGCACGATCCGCATCCTGAGCCACCAGGAGGTGGCCAGCCTGAGCCCCGACGACATCGGTCCCACGATGCAGTGGAACATCATCACGCAGATCCACAACGCGTTGGTCGAGGTCAACGATAACTTCGTTGTCGAGCGCGTCCTGGCATCGAACTACCTGGCGTCGAAGGATGGCCTGACGTACACCTTCGCCCTGCGCAAGGGCGTGAAGTTCCACGACGGGACCGAGTTCACCGCCGACGACGTGAAGTACACCTACGAGTTCCACATGAACCCGAACAACGCGACGATTCAGGGCGTCCTGTTCAAGGCCGTGGACAAGGTAGAGACCCCGGACAAGTACACGGTCGTGGTCAAGATGAAGGAGCCCAACGCCGCCTTCCTGCGGCAGGCCGCGACGGTCTTCATCGTGCCGGCCCGCTACCACGGCCGCATAGGAGAGAAGGCCTACAAGGCTGCCCCGATCGGCACCGGAGCGTTCCGGCTGAAGGAGTGGCGGCCCGCGGAGTTTACGGTCGTCGAGGCGTTCGACCAACATTTCCGGGGCCGGCCAAACGCAGATTTCTTCAGACAGGACGTGGTGCCGGACCCGTCGGTGCGCGCGATTGCTCTGCGCACCGGCACCTCAGACTCGTCCGCCTGGCCCCTGCTGTCAGAGGACAACCTGCGCTTCGAGGCCGAGGGGGGCTACACAGTGTTCCGCACATCGAGCCTGGCGGTCAATCACTTCCCGCTCAACAACGACCACCCGATTCTCTCGGACAAGCGCGTGCGGCAAGCCATGATGCACGCGATCGACCGCCAGCGCCTGATTGACGACGTCTTCCGCGGCACGGCGATAATCGCGCACTCCATCTTTCCCCCGGCGCTGCAGTACTGGTACGAGAAGGGCGTCAAGCAGTATCCCTACAGCCCCGACCGCGCCAGGACGCTGCTGGAGGAGGCCGGTTGGCGTATGGGCCCGGGCGGCGTGCGCGTAAAGGACGGGACGCGACTATCGTTCACCTGCGCGGTGATCACCGGCGACCGGGCACGGCGTCCTGAGGCCGAGATTGCCCAGCAGGACCTGGCAGGGGTGGGGATGGAGATGCGCATCGTGGAGCGGCCCGTCGCCACGATCCTTTCCCAGCTTCCCAAGGGCGAGATGGACGCCTCGCTGTTCAACTGGACCTACAACGGCGGCGGAGGCGAACCCGACCCGTCGGCCACCCTGGCCGTGGGCGCGGCGCGGAACTTCTCGCGGTTCAAGAACCAGCGGGTCGAGGAGTTGCTGCCCGCTGGGCTGCGTGAGGTAGACCCTGCCAAGCGCAGGAAGATCTACAGCGAGATCCAGAAGATCGTCGCGGAAGAGGTCCCGTTCCTCCACATCATGTACTGGGACTGGTTCATCATATTCGGCAAGCGGATCAAGGGGCTGCCCGCCTCGACGCAGTCCGGATCCACCCTCATCCGCGACGCCTACAAGTGGTGGATCGAGTAGGCCAGCCAGTGCTCAAGCATCAACTCACCCCCGGGGGGTACGGCGGAAGGCGCCGGCCCCCTGGGCCTCAAGTCTGGGCCGCGGGCTGCACCAGATGCTGAGATACCTGGCCTCGCGCCTGATGCAGGGCTCCGTCGTCATCCTCTTGGTCAGCATCGGGACGTTCTCCATGATGCACCTGATCCCAGGGGATCCGGTGGACCTGATGGTAGGCGAGGCCCAAGTCACCCAGGAACAGCTCGACATGATCCGCAAGAAGTGGGGGTTCGACCGGCCGATCCACGAGCAGTATCTTGCCTGGATCACCAACATGGCTCGGGGTGACTTTGGGCAGTCGGTCGTACGCACGGGCGTCCCAGTGCGCAACATGATAAGCGAAGCCGCCGTCGTCACCGCCAAGCTCAACCTGCTGGCGTTCTTCATCTCCATAGCACTCGCCATCCCGTTGGGGATCGTGGCGGCCGTCAGGCGCTACTCCGGGTTTGACTACGCCATCATGGTCTCCTCAACGCTCGGCCTTGCCCTGCCCAACTTCTGGATAGGCCTGATGCTGATCGTCCTGTTCTCGCTGCTGCTGGGCTGGCTGCCGCCGTTCGGGCTGCCGTCGTGGCAGGGATATGTCATGCCCGTGGCGGTGATCGTGGCGAACCAGACGGCGCTGCTGGCACGGATGATGCGCGCCTCGACCATTGAGGGCATCGGAGAGGACTACGTCCGCACGGCGCGCGCCAAGGGCCTTTCGGAAGGAATAGTGGTCTCCAGGCACGTGGTGCGCAACGCCCTGCTTCCGGTCGTCACCGTGATCGGCTACCGCATCGCCTTCCTCCTGAGCGGCACGATCGTGATCGAGAACGTGTTCGCGCTCCCAGGGCTCGGCCAGTTGTTCATCGAGTCGGTGAACCGCGTGGACTACCAGGTCGTCCAGGCAATCGTCTTTGTGCTCAGCGTGCTGGTGGTGCTTGGGAACCTGCTTACCGATCTGGTCTATGGATACATTGACCCGCGGATTCGTATCGGGTGACCCGATGATCCAACGAGAGGCCGCGATCCCAGAACCCCATCGGAGATCGGAGTTCGCGCGCGCCTGGCGCCGGTTCAGGCGCTACCGCCCCGGGCTGTTTGGGCTGTGCTTCATCCTGGCGCTGGTGGTCATGGCGACGATCCCGGACCTGCTCTCGCCCCACTCGCACACCTACGTCTTCCGTGGAATGCGCGGCGCGCCACCCTCGTGGTCACACCCGCTGGGATTCGATCACATAGGCCGCGACATGCTGAGCCGAACGATCTGGGGCTCGCGCGTGGCCCTCATCGTCGGGTTGCTCGCGACCGGGATCTCGGTCGTGGTCGGGGTAACGGTCGGCGCCGCCTCCGGCTACCTTGGCGGAAGGGTGGACGCGGCGCTGTCGCGCCTCGTGGACACACTGATGGCCTTCCCGATCCTGGTGCTGCTCATCACGCTGTCGGCCGTCCTTGGCCCGAGCCTGGTCACGGTCGTGGTTATCATCGGGGTCACCGGCTGGGCGCAGTACGCCCGGGTGGTGCGCGCCGACGTGCTGAGTTTGCGGGAGCGCGAGTACACCCTGGCGGCACGCGCCGCCGGCGCCGGCGATGCCCGGATCATCTTCCGGCACATCCTGCCCAACGTCATGGGCCCTGTGATCGTGCTGGCGAGTCTGGGCATCGGCGGCATCATCATCCTGGAGTCGGCGCTCTCGTTTCTGGGGCTGGGCGTGCAGCCACCGACCGCCTCGTGGGGAGGCATGCTCTCCGACGGCCGGGCCTTCATCCTCATCTACCCGCAGATCGCCATCGCGCCGGGCGTGATGATCTCGCTGACGGTGCTGGCCTTCAACCTGCTGGGCGACGGGCTACGCGACGCGCTCGACCCTCGTCAGAAGGACGTCTCGCTGGACCGGTAGACCGCGTCGCGATCGAGCGGAAAGATCGGCCGGCGCACGTGTTGAAACGCGAAGTGCGCCAGGTTCGACGAGCACAACCCCGGCGGGTCGGTGGTGATGATGTGCGCGGCCAGCTCCTCGTAGCCGGCCCGGAAGTGCGCGCTGGACTTCAGGCCCACGATCCGGCAGTTCCGCACGTCTATACCGTGGAGGAGGAACGGCCCGGGGTCGAGCACCTGGCCGCGCCGGCTGGAGACGATAACGTCCAGTCCGCCGCAGGCCAGGCGGGCTGTCTTTCCATAGTCCGCCTGCACCCCGCGCGCCAGCGCAGATAGCGTGAACTTCCCATCGGCCAGACTCTTCACGTAGACCTCCAGGTCGAGCGGGTCGCCGTGCAGCCGGTCGTGCTTGCCGCCCAGGCGCACCTGAAGCGTGGCGCCGACGCCGGCCCGGTGCGCTGCCTCGGCGACCCCGGGATCGTAGAGCATCCCGAACGCGCTCTCGGTGAGGCCGGCTTCGACCATTGCTCGCAGCAGATGTGTGCCGTCTCCCGGCGCCCCGCCGCCGGGGTTGTCGCTGGTCTCGTTGATCACCACCGGAGTGCGCTCCCCGGCGGCCGCCACCGCCTCGGCCACCGCCTCGGCGGGCAGGGGATAGCGCCGAACGAACCCCTCGCGGCTGGCCCACACCTCCTGCGCGACCGCCCGGGCCGCCCTGCGGGCCAGCGCCGGATCGTGCTCGGCCACTGCTACGACGCTGACGCCTGCCTCCGGGATATCGCTGTAGGGAAAGCCGTGCATGAGCGCGCAGGCGATCATTCCGGGCTCTCCCTCCCAGCGGTGGCACAGCGCATTGATGGACCGCACGGGCTCCAGGCCCGACGGCGCAGGGACGGCCAGCAGCGGCAGCGCCTCGACGGCCGTGGCAGGATGGATCTGCCCGCGCAGGGCCCGCACCAGGAACTCCATCGCCTCCTGCCCGCGCTCGTACATGTCGGTGTGAGGATACTCGTGCACGCTGAACAGGCCCGTGGCCAACTCCGCCATCCTGGGCGTGGTGTTACCGTGGAGGTCCAGGGTGACCGCGATGGGCATCTGGGGACCCACGACCTCCCGGACCGCGGCCAGCACCGCGCTCTCCAGGTCGGAGATCCCGTCAGCCACACCGGCGCCGTGCAGCGCGAGGCAGACGCCGTCCAGCGGCATCGCATGCCGGATGCCGCTCAGCAACTCTGCGAGCATCGCCTCGTAGGCCTCGCGGGTAATGGTACCCCATGGCTCGGTGCTGGCCGCGAAGGTCGAGATCGCTACGACGCCCAGCCGTTCTGCGGCTTCCCGCATCCCGCACAGGAAGGTGCGGGTGCCGCGGAAGCGCTGTGTGATCTCCTCGCCGTGGGCCCACAGGCGCTTCTGGAACATCTCTAAGGTTGTGGGAGGGCAGAACGTGTTCGTCTCGTGGCTGATCTCTCCGATGGCTATGCGATACACTGCCGGGCCTCCTCTACGGGCGTCCGGGTCATCCCGGTCCGCATCATCCCGGTCCGCGTCATCCCGGAATCGTCAGCGACTCCAGATCCCGCGGATAGTACGTCAGCATCTCGAATCCGCTCTCCGTCACAACCAAGGTGTCGGAGTGGCGGAACCCGGCGAACCCCGGCACATAGATCCCGGGCTCTACTGTGAAGACCATGCCCGGCCGCATCTCGGTAGCGTCGCCGACGTCAAGGAAGGGCGCCTCGTGGATGCTGATCCCCATCGCATGGCCGACGTGGTGGCGCCAGTACTGCATAAGGTCGTGCTTCTCGAAGAACGCGCGCACCGCCCGGTCCACCTCGGCGCACGGCCGGCCAGGCCGGATCGCATCAAACGCGGTCTCCTGCGCGCCCAGCATAAGGGAGAAGAACCTCCGGTGTTCGTCGGTCACCGGGGAAACGATCATGGTGCGTTCCAGCTCGCTGTAGTAGCCCCCCACCGCCGACGACGCGCCGGTCACCAGCACGTCCCCGGCGTGTATGCGCGCGTTGGTGGTCATGGCGTGGGCGATCGCCGACTGCTTCCCGACCTGCCCTCGGTAGCCGGCGCGCGCGCCGGGGAACGTCCAGCTCAACGGCCGGTACTCCGGGCCCAACGCCCTGACCATCGCGACCGTGGCGTCGTACGAGGCGCGGTGGCTGACCTCGCCCTCGATCACCCCGCTCCGCGTGTACTCCTGCAGCAGGGCGTGGGCCAGGTTTCCCCAGCGCGCGCTCTCGCGGATCAGGGCCAGCTCCTCCTCCGACTTCACCATCATCATCTCTTCTATGAGATCCCGCATGAGGCTCACCGGCACGCCCGGCAGGACCTCGCTGAGCCGCGGCCCCCTGTAGCCCATGATGCCCGGGTACCCATCGCCATCCGCTCCCAATTGCCCCCGGGCCAGCCCCAGGCTGCCCAGCAGATCAGCCAGATGCAGCATCGGATGGGTCTCGCCTGGATACTCCGGGTAGGTTACCACTCGATCCACAACCGCGTGGGCAGCCGCGTGCTCTTCCTCAAGGCGGGGGATGAACAGCACCGTTGCGTCGTCGCCTGCCACGATCAGCGCAATAGGCCTCTCCGTGGCTATGAAGGCAAATCCGGTCAGATAGAAGACCTGGGTGGGACTGAACAGAACCAGGGCGTCGGCACCTCGCCGCCGGGCCTCGGCGCGGGCGAGTCCGGCGCGGCGCAGGTGTTCCTCGCGGCTGATGAACAGTCGCATCTGGTCCCTCCTTCTGTATGGGCCGCCTCTGTACGGGCCACCCCTGCATGCGGCTGCGGAGTTGTGTTCTGGCATCGCGGGCAGGATTCCTGGGAGGCGCACGCGGCAAGGCCCTCTGCTATAATCCTGGCAAGCAAAGGACAGGCGAGTCATGCTCCGGAAGGGGGATACGGTATGCGCGGAACCGCCCTTGCTCTGCTGATCGCACTGCTCCTAGGCATGGTGGGTAATGCACCGGCACCTACCGCGGCCCAGGATCGCCCGCTGGTGGTTGCGCTGGGCGCTGAGCCCCGCAGCCTGATGGCCATGCGCATCGTGGACTGGACGACCAACGTCCAGCAGATGAACATCTACGACCGGCTCTACTACTGGGACGGCTTCCCGCCCCGCATCAAGCCCTCCCTGGCCGCGGAACTTCCGCAGACCCCGGACGACCTCACCTGGATCATCAAGCTGCGGCCGGGAGTCAAGTTCCACAACGGCGAGCCGTTTGGGGCGGAAGCGGTGAAGTTCACGTTCGAATGGCTGCTCGATCCCAGGAACGAGTCTCACTACCGGCCCCGCTTCGCGTTCATCGAGTCGATGGAAGTCCTGGACCCGCTGACGCTGAAGATCCGCACCAAGGAGCCGGCGCCGATCCTGCGCTACTGGCTGGTGGACTTCACCGTCATGGCGCCGGGTTATGTGCGCTCGGTGGGCAGCGTCGAGGCTTCGCGGAACCCCATCGGCGCCGGGCCCTACAAGTTCGTGCGCTGGGACCGCGATGAACGGCTTGTGCTGGAGGCCAATCCCGGATACTGGAACAAGCCGCCGGCGATCAAGCGCGTGGAGTTCAGGTTTATCCCCGATTTCAGCGCGCGCCTGGCATCCCTGCTGGCCGGGGAGTCCGACATCGTCAAGGACGTGCCGCCGGTCGCGGTGGAACAGGTCAACCGCAGCGGCCTGGCCGAGGTCAGGGGCGTGGCGTCGTCGCGCATCAACTACCTTGCCCTGGTCAACTTCAAGCCCGGCCCGCTGCAGGACCGCCGCGTGCGCCAGGCGCTGAACTACGCGGTGAACGTGGATGAGATCGTTACCAACCTGTTCAAGGGGCGGGCCACGCGCATCCCCGGCGCGCTATCGTCCATCAACGAGAACGTGAACCCCAACCTCAAGCCCTACCCGTTCGACCCGGAGCGGGCGGTCCAGCTCATCAAGGAAGCCGGCTACGATCCCACCAAGCTGGAGTTTACCCTCGACTCACCGTCCGGGCGCTACCCGCTGGACAAGGAGGCCTCCGAGGCGATCGCTTCTTACCTGGGCCGCATCGGCATCAGGGTGCGGATCGTGGTGAACGAGTGGGGCACCCACCTCGACAAGATCATCAACCGCCGCACCGGCGAGATGTTCTACCTTGGGTGGGGCCCGGCGCTGGAGGCTCAGGGCACGATCGCCGAGCTGTTCCGGCCCGAGCGGACGTACAGCGGATTCGGGACGTCGAACCTGACGCTCGAGATCAACAAGGCCATCCCGATCGTGGACCTCAAGAAGCGGCAGGCGGCCTGGCACCGGATCCAGGTGATGCTCTACACCGAGGCGCCCTGGGTCTTCCTGTGGCAGCAGCACGACCTCTACGGGGTGAACAAGCGCGTGACGTGGGGACCTCACCCTGCTGAGAAGATATTCCTGCACGACGCATCGTGGGCAAAGCGGTAGGCCGGGAATCCCGGCGGCCCAGCCGGTCAGGAGATAGGGCGGGCCCGTCGGCCTGACGGGCTCGCCCGCCAGCGGATTTCGCATGCTTCAGTTTGTTGCCCGCCGTCTTCTGGAGGCCCTGGTGGTGGTGTTCCTGGCCCTCACCGTGGTCTTCGCCCTCCAGTTCCTCGCCGGCGATCCGGTCAAGCTCTTCCTGCCGACGGACACAACACAGAAGGAGATCGAGGAGTTCCGCGAGCGACTGGGGTTCAACGATCCCTGGCTGGTGCAGTACGTGCGGTTTCTCCGGGGCGCGCTGCGCGGTGACTTCGGCAACTCGCTCCGGCAGCATGAACCCGCGCTGGTCCTGGTGCTGCACCGGTTCCCGGCCACGCTCTCGCTCTCCGGCGTGGCGATGCTGCTCGCCCTGGTCATAGCAATCCCGGTTGGCGTCATCTCGGCCGCGCGGCGCAACTCGTGGTTCGATCACCTGGGAATCGGCTCCACGGTGCTGGGTCAGGCCATTCCCGGATTCTGGTTGGGACTGATGCTGATCTACGTCTTCTCGGTCTGGCTGCGCGTGCTGCCGACCGGCGGGCGGGGAACGTGGCTGCACTTCATCATGCCGTCGGTAACCCTGGCGGCGTTCGTGGCGGCCCGGTTCGCGCGTCTGACGCGCTCGATGATGCTGGACGTCCTGGGCCAGGACTACATCCGCACCGCACGCGCCAAGGGGCTGGCACCACCGCGCGTCCTCTACAAGCACGCGCTCAAGAACGCATCCCTGCCCATCGTCACGCTGCTGGCGCTCCAGCTCGGCCAGTTGCTGGGGGGCGCGGTCATCACCGAGACGATCTTCGCCTGGCCCGGGGTGGGGAGGTTCCTGGTGCAGGCGCTGCTGAACCGCGACTTCCCTGTCGTGCTCGTCGGCGTCTTCCTCACAGCGGTCCTGTACTCGGCGCTGAACCTGGTGGCCGACATGGCCTATGCCTGGCTCAACCCAAGGATCCGGTATGAGTAATGCCGCCGTGACCATGGCACCGGCGCTGACGGAGCCCCGACGCGCACGCAGGCGGATGCCCCTGAACCGCTCCGGCGCACTTGGGTTGATCGTCGTCGCGCTGGTGGTAGGAGTAGCGGTGCTGGCTCCATTGATCACGCCCTACGGCCCCGCGGACAGCGACCTGGTCAAGACGCTGCAGCCGCCGTCGCGCGCCCACTGGATGGGCACCGATCAGCTCGGAAGAGACCTGTTCACGCGCATCCTCTACGGCGCGCGGGTCTCGCTGACGATCGGACTGGTCACTGTCGGCGTCTCAGGAGTCCTCGGGCTCGTCGTCGGCCTCATCTCGGGCTACCTAGGCGGGTTGACCGACGTAGTCCTCATGCGGCTGGTGGACGTGCAGCTTTCCTTTCCATTCATACTCCTGGCGTTAGTAGTAAACGCCATCCTGGGCATCGGATTGCAGAACATCATCCTGACGCTGATCATCACTGGGTGGGTCGTCTATGCGCGCCTGGTCCGGGGTGAGGTGCTGGCGCTCAAGACCCTCGACTACGTGGAGGCGGCGCGGGCGCTGGGCGCGCAGCAGATGCGGATCGTCCTCCGCCACCTGCTTCCCAACCTATGGACCCCGGTCATCATCCTGTCGTCGCTTCAGGTTGCTCAGTTCATCGTGGCCGAGGCGGCGATCAGCTTCCTCGGGTTCGGCGTGCAGCCGCCCATGGCGTCATGGGGCAACATGCTCAACGAAGGTAAGACGTATATATACAATGCATGGTGGATGACCACGTTCCCGGGCGTGGCGCTGGTGCTGACCGCGCTGGGTGTAAACCTGGTTGGCGACTGGCTCCGGGACACGTTGGATCCCAGACTGGGTCCGTAGGATCACGCGAGAACACAAAGGAGGCAACGCGATGCCGTTCGTACCGGCGGAGGTGTTCGCAGACCGCCAGCGCAGGGTGCGCGAGTTCCTGGCCGAGGGTGACTACAGGGCGCTGCTCGTCACCGATCCCGACCACTTCTACATGCTGACCGGCTTCCACCTGGACGTGGCGCCCTGGGAGCGGTCGGTGGCCGCGGTGATCCCCGCCGAGGGCGGGCCGTTTCTGGTCATGAACGAGCTCTCCACACATCACCTGCTGATGGCCCGCGAGCGCGGTAGCCTGCACGTCTCCAACTACGCTCTCTACGTCGAGCATCCGCGCGCCGTGAACCGAACCTACACACGCGACCGCTGGCTCCAGTTGCTGGCCGCGAAGCTGCGGGAGTGGGGAGGGTTCAGGCGCGGCCGGCTGGCCGCGGACCGTATCTCGGCGTTCCGGGGGCTGCGCGCGCAACTCCCCGGGTTGTCCGAGTTCGGAAGCGCCTCGCGGTTCCTGGTCGAGATGCGCCAGGTCAAGTATCCCCAGGAGCTGGAGATAATGCGCCTGGGCGCGGCGCTGACCGACTGGGGGCAGGACCGGTACATGGAGACCGTCCGGCCGGGGATGCTGGTGACGGAACTCGACCTGGAAATCGCCCGGCGCACCTCCGTCGAGGGCGCAGCGCGGTTTCCGCAAGACCGGCTTGAGGTGCGCGTCTGGTCGCTCTCGGGCGCGGCCTCGGCGTCGCCGCACGGCACCGGCGCCGACTGCGGGGCACGCTTCGAGAAGGGCGACGGGGTTGTCAACATCATAATAGTGCGCTTGAGCGGGCTGGTCGTGGAGAACGAACGCACGTTGTTCCTGGGCGAGCCGCGCAGCGACATCCAGCGGCGCGCCTACACCGCGGCCACCGAGGCCAACCAGGCCGCGATCGAGAAGTTCGTCGCCGGCACCCCAGTCGCAGAGGCGGACGCCGCGGCCCAGCGCGTAATCGAGCAGCGCGGCTTCGGCGACCACATCATGCACCGGACCGGCCACGGCATGGGCATCGCCGGGCACGAGTTCCCCGAAGACATGGCGTTCAACTACCGGCCTCTTGTCGAGAACGAGGTCTACTCGTGCGAGCCCGGGGTCTACATCTACGGGGTGGGCGGGTTCAGACAGGACGACACGGTCGTGGTGGGCAGGGAGCAGCCCGAGGTTATCACGAAGCGGAGCAAGCGGCTGGAGGACCAGGTCGTTCAAGTCTAGAAGGAGAGACGATGCCGCGACAAGGCCCGTTTGACGTCGCCCTGAGCGTCCCGGCAGAAGATATCGAGGTCGAGCTGCGCGGTCTCACCGTGGTTCCCTGGTCGGGGTTCCTCCTCAACCCACGGCGGCTGCGCGGGAGCGACTTCCTCATGCGCTGGTCTCAGGGACGGTGGAGCGAGGACCGCATCATAGAGGCCACGAGCGCCACTTCTGAGTTCTTCGCCCTACCCTACGGCCCGAGCAGCACAGCTCCGAACGACGACGTTCGCGAGTTCGAACTGTACTTCGAACGGCTGGAAAGGGCCGGTCTTGGAAGACTCAAGCGTCCGGACTTGCTCGTCTTCAGGGAAACGGACCGTGATGACGTCGCCGATGCAGTGGATGCCATCGGCGGTATTTCCGAACTGCCCTTCACGTCCGAAGACAACCCGCGAATCAGGGAGGTGCTCGGCCGCGCGATTCTGGCGGTCGAGTGCGAGAACAGCCTCTGGGTCGTGAAGAGAATGCCCGACTACGGTTCGGCGTTGACACCACAGCGCCGCCTAGGAGGAAAACCGGGGCTCAAGAAGGCAGCCGTTCTTCCGACCATCATACTCAAGGAAGAGGACCGTCATCCGCTGCGCGAGTGGCAGGCGGGGGCGAACATCCCCATGCATATCTGGCACATCTTCTTCGACATGGCATACGGAATCTCGCTCAACAGGGCCGAAGATCTCATCGGGGCTGGAGCCATCGAGCCTACAGCGCAGACCTTCCAGGCACCGGGCGGCGCGACCACCAAGAAGGTGATCTATAAGATCTACTACCAGCACGCGTACCTGCTGGGGGAGTCTGAACAGGAGCCCAAACCTGTGGCAGACTACATCATGGACAGGAACGGTCACATCCTGCCCTACGTGAGATTCTCGGGCGGGAAGCTGACCTTGCGCGGGGAGGCGCTGGAGGTTCTTCGTGCGGCGGCAGCGGGATCACCGCGGGGGCGCGATGGCTAGTCACCAGAAGCTCCCACCGTCCGGTCCGGCACGGGAGGCACTTCGTGAGAAGGGCCAGTTCTGGACGCCCGACTGGGTCGCCGAGGCAATGGTAGCCTACGTGCTGGGGCATGGAGCACAGTCGCTCTTCGACCCCGCCGTGGGGGCAGGGGCGTTCTTCAGGGCCGGCGTTACGGTTGCCGCAGAGATGGGCCGGAGGATACGGCTCCTCGGCACGGAGGTCGACCCGGGCGCCCTCCTGCAGGCCGAACAAGCGGGGCTGCACCAGAAGAACCTGGCTGACGTTCAGATTCGAGATTTCCTCCTGGATCCGCCTCCCGGCCCCTTCCCGGCGATAGCCGCCAACCCTCCCTACATTCGGCATCACCGACTGTCGCCCGAGGTCAAAGCAAAGGCCAAGGCGTTTGCCGAGAGGCTCATCGGAACGCCGATCGATGGACGCGCCGGGCTCCACGTCTACTTCCTCCTGCGTGCCCTGGAGCTCTTACAGCATGGCGGGAGGCTGGCGTTCATCATGCCTGCGGATACGTGCGAGGGGGTATTCGCGCCAGCGCTTTTGGGATGGATCTCCAGGCACTACCGTCTTGACGCGGTCGTGACATTCGATCCCGCCGCTACACCCTTCCCCGGCGTCGACACGAACCCGGTGGTCTTCTTGATCTCAAGGGAACCCCCCCAGCCGTCCCTCGCGTGGGCGCGTTGCCTGGTGGGGCATGCGGCATCACTGAAACGCTGGGCTCTCTCCGGGCTTCCGTGTGTCTCTTCTCCTGACCTTGAAGTTGTGTCACGCGATCTCGCGGAGGCGCTATCTACCGGGCTGACAAGGGCTCCCCAGCACGCCGGCCACAGCGGGCTGGCTTTGGCCGACGTTGCGACCGTACTCCGGGGAATCGCCACCGGTGCAAACCAGTTCTTCTTCCTGACCGCCAGGCAGGCTGCGGAACTGGGAATACCCGGGGAGTTCCTGAGGCCGGCGATCGGGAGGACGCGAGACGTGCCGGGGGATACCGTCGCCGATGACCTCATCCGGGAACTGGAGGCGAAAGGCCGACCCACCCGGCTTCTGTGCCTCGATGGGCGGCCGGTTGGGGCGTTCCCGAAGGAAGTGCAGTCCTACATAGAGCAAGGCGTGCGCATGGGGTTGCCCGAGCGACCGCTCATTGCGGGACGGAGACCATGGTACAAGATGGAAACTAGAAGGGCCCCTCCCATCCTCTTCGCGTACCTCGGCAGGCGCAATGCGCGGTTTGTATTGAACAAGGCGGGTGTCGTTCCGCTCACGGGTTTTCTCTGCGTGTATCCTCGGGAGGGAACAGCTGAATCCCTGCAGCGGCTCTGGCGGGCGCTGACGCACCCGACTACGCTGAGGAATCTCTCCCTGGTCGGGAAGTCCTATGGCTCCGGCGCAATCAAGGTGGAACCGAGGGCGCTGGAACGGCTTCCCTTCAGCCCCGAAGCCGTGGCCGAGGCGGGACTCCAGCCGCTTCTGCTCTCGCTGGGTGTGTAGCCAGGCGGTCGGGTGGTCCGCTCCTGACACCCTCACCCTGACATGACCAGATTCCCGCAGGACGATACCGCCGTGGCGGGGAAAGAACGGCCGGAGAACCAAACCGTTCGCGGTTGACAGGCTGGACGCCGCGACAACTGCCAGCATGTGGGCGCCTCTTGGGGGTGTTCCGTGAGGCGAATCCTGGGCGATGTGCTCTACGCGGCGGATCCATCGAGGCCAGACGCCAGCTACGCGTGCTACAGCGCGAAACTTGCCCGAGACCTGGGGCTGGCCGAAAGCTGGTTCCGCGACGCAATCGCGGCATGTCCCGATCTCGTGATTGCACCGTGCAAACAGGCCGGGATCACCGATGAAGACTGGTACTGCTGGGGGTGGGAGGTCTCCGTTGAGGTAGGCCCGATCGATGCCCTGCTTGTCTCAGAATCCGGGCGGATCGCCATCGTCGAGACAAAGCTGGCGTACAATCCCGAGCGGCGGCGTGCCGTCCTGGCACAGCTCCTGGACTACGCAGTTCACCTTCAAGGAATGGAGTCCGCAGAACTTGGCCCGATCCCTGAAGACATGGTGGATATGGACCAAGTGAGGGATCATCTGGACGTGGGGACTTCCTTCTGGCCGAGCACCTCGTCAATCCGTGGGATCTGGCCATGATTGACCTCTCGCTGTACCAGACCCAGAACGACGAGAAGGGGCCAAAGTACTTGATCGTCCCGACCTTGAGACAAGCATACGAGGCTGAAAAGAGGCATGTGGTGACCATCTCCGCCGCGGGGGATCCCCCGCGAACCACGGTGAAAATCGTGAGGCAGCCGCCAGAATCCCCTGATACCATCCGCCAGACGTGGCACAGAAAAGACTTCGAGGAATACATGGCAACCAGCGCCCATCTGAATCCGCCGTTCAGGGAGCTAGCGAACGAAATCCTAGGGCTCCTGGATAGACCTCCTTCTCCGCACTCCCCCTTGGTGGCTTCCTGGGGGACCGGGAGCAAACCCGCTCTCATACTCAAGCGCAACGGCAATGGCCTGATCGAGCTGTTCCCAAGGTGGGGCTCGATCAGCTTCAGAAAGGGCAAGTTCGAGGCAGCGCTTGGGCAGGACCTGGGGCAATCATACCTCCGGAACCTGGAGCAGATCTTCCCCGTCAGATGATGATGAAGTACCCGAACGTGCAGCAGGCCCAATTGAAAGACAGGGCCGCGCCGCTTGTCAGGATCCTCCCGGAGCACATCGAGGCGGCAGAGAGAAGCGGACCAAGCGGCTGAGTGGCGAGGGAACACCTCGGGAGCCACAATCACCGCCCGTTGTCTAGACCCCAGATGTCACCGTCTCCCCGCCCAGCAGCCACAGGAAGATCGCCGCTGGCACGAAGGGCATCTCCGGATCGTCGAGATCCAGATGGTCCCGGGTGACCACGATCCCCTTGCCGAAGGCCCGCCGCATCGGGGCGAGCGTGCGGCGGTCGATGCTCCGTTGGTACTTCACCTCTACAGGGACACGGCGCTTGATGGCGCCCCCACCGGCCAGGGCGTCAACCTCCCCACCGGACGCCGAGCGCCAGTAGAAGAGGGCCTGGGGCAGTGCGAACTGCTCGGCGAGAGGGCGCTCCTCGGTCCGAAACAGCGCCATCATGACCGCGTTCTCCACGAGGCCCGGTACATCCGGGATCAGCCCGACGCGCCGTACGCGTCCCGGCAGGTAGGCGAAAGCCGGGTCAACGCAGTATATCTTCTTCTCCGCGCTGGGATTCGGCCCGCCGCGATCTAGTAGGTATCTGTAGACGATCACGATGGTGAACGTCCGGGCGAGCAGGGTGGCATAGTCTTCGGCCGCGGCGCGGCTGGCGTCCATAACCTGCCCCAGGGCGGTCCAGTTCGTGCGGCTTCCCAAACTGCGCACGACCTGCTCCAGCATCCGGAACGCCCGCGCGGGCTCGCGCCCCTGCCGACCGACCTCGGCCGAGATCATGTCCCATAACATCTCAATGGTCTCATCCTGCAGGCCGCCGCCTGCCGCCTCCCATTCCACGGCGGCCGGGAATCCCCCGACCCGGAGGTACCGTTCGAATAGCGCCTGAAGCGCCGGGAGGCGCAGCCGGGCATCCAGCAGGACCTCGTGGCTCTTGCCGCTGAGGAAGTTCGCGGCACGCAGCACGGTCGGAGCCTCGATCCCGTGCAGGCCGGCGAAGTCGCTGAAGGAGAGGGGGAGCAGGATTCGGTCGTGCCCCGTCCCGGGGCCGCGCCTTCCGGGCAGCCGCTCGCTCCCGGCCTCTATGTCCAGCGAGGACGATCCCGTGAGGACCAAGGTGTCTCCCGCGGCAGGGGTATTGTCCCGCAGCCACTTCACCGCTTTTTGCCATCCGCGGATGCCGGAGACCTCATCCAGGAAGAGGCGCCAGCGCCTGATCCGGGGCCGAAACCTGCGGGCGGATTGAACGACATCGATTATGGCCTGTGGCTCTGTCTCGAGATCGAACGAATGGTAGAGAACACCGTCCTGGGATCCGTCCAGGGAGCGCTCTATCATGAGCTTGACGGCTGTGGTCTTACCGACCTGCCGGGGACCCCGGATCGTGTAGACCGCGGGCAGTGTGAGGTCCAGGTCCTCGACCAGCCTGGGCGTCCACCGGAGCCTGGCGCGTGCACGCCGCAGGAGGACGGGATCTTCGCGGATCGCGCCCGGCAAGGACCACCAAGGGTTGCTCTGGAGCAGGCGATCAATCATGGCAGAAATACCCTATCATATTGCTCGGTGTTTCCGCAATATGCGTGGATATTCCGCTGCTACAGCCCTCTCGCGTTTACCGCCCCGCGCCGAGGAGCGTCATCACCGTGCCCTTAACCCGCACACGCACGGTCCACTCCTGTTCCCACGCCACCCTTGGGTCGGTCGGCCGTGGCGGGTGCACAAGGTTCAACTCGTTCCCGTACGCGATCATGCGCACCATCGCGCCGTCCGTGCCCGCAAAGATGCCCCTGGGCACAGCGCACTGCATGGTGGTGGCAGGGAGGAGCACCCTCTCTGTTAACCAGCGCTCGATGTTCGCGGGTGACAGATAGTCGAACAGCCCCATACCCGCGTCGGGCACCTCAGATGAACTCCAGATAATGAAGTCGCTGCCTTTGGCGCCGAACGCGTTGATGAAATAGGCGCGGGCAGTCTGAATCTGCCCCCACCGCAGAGGGATGCTAGCCTGCGGATCACCCTGCGCGGACAGGGCTATCGCGGGCATCAGGTCCTGGTTTGGCCCGAGCGCGAATCGCAGTCCCGCCGGAACTCCCTCGCCGGTCACCGCGTGGTCGCCCTGCAGCGACGCTCCGTCGGGCAGCATCCGGCGGTCGCGCTCGTTGGGCCAGATCGAGTAACCGGGCTGCGCGCGAGCGCCACGCTCAGGCGCGTAGCGGCCCTGCCAGACCGTGGCCCAATCCTGAGGCGTTGCCCTTGCGAAATCCAGCACGCGAGGCTGCCCTGCGCGCACCTCAGCGCTGCATCCCCAGTAGAACAGCAATCGTCCCTTGGGCTGCTCTACCTCGCCCGGATCACGGCCTTCGGGTCCGCCGGCGGCCGGCTCGGCCCTAACCGGCTCCAGCGGAAGGCTGGCGCCCATTCGCATCGCTGCGGGGATGGTTTGAGTACCCTGCGTACCCTGGGGGCGCGCGCGTGTGTGGAGCGCTACGTCCATGTAGCGCCCGACCGCTGAGCGCGTGTTACCGAACGCGTTCTGGCCCAGACCGAACGCCCCGGCCGGCATCCCCGGGATGCCAAAGATGTTGGTTGCCACATCAATCCACAATTGCGCAACCGGCGGCCTGACCTCTTGCTGTTGCGCGCCGGCCGCGGTAGTCAGTACAAGAAGGGAGACAGCGGTGGCAAGAAGGCGGACAGATTTGCTACGCATGTTAGAACCCCCTGCCGGATCTTGACCTTCGATGCCGTGGTGATCGACACGACGGTGCAGACGCCAGAACAGATTATCGAGGTGATCGTGCGACTGGTGCGTGAGCGAACGGATGTGGGCTAACGTGTGGTACGGCTTCTGGAAGGGACTGCTGGCATCGTGCTTCTGGCTGCTCTTCGGGCTTCGGGTGGAAGGCCGTGAGCATGAGCCGGAATCGGGGCCGGTGCTGGCGGTCTGCAATCACGTCAGCGCCGTGGACCCGCCGATCGCGGGGGTGGCGCTGCACCGTCGCGCCTGGTACATGGCGAAGGAAGAGCTGCTGCGCACGCCGGTGCTGGGCCCGCTGCTGCGCTCGGTCGGTACGTTTCCCGTGCGGCGGGGCGAGGCCGACCGGCAGTCGATTCGCACCGCGCTGCAGGTCCTGGGCCGCGGCAGGGTGCTGTTGATGTTTCCCGAGGGGACGCGCAGCCCGGACGGCCGGCTGCTGTCCGCCGAGCCCGGCGCGGCGCTGCTGGCCTTGCGGACCGGCGTGGCGGTCCTGCCGATGGCCGTGGTCGGGACGCACCGTGCGATGCCCAAGGGTGCCCGCCTGCCCCGCCGCACGCCGGTTACGGTGCGCATCGGCCCGGCGATCACCGTGCCCAGGCACGAAGGCCGGATCGACCGCGCGGTGCTGGACGAGTGGGGCCGGCGGTTCATGGCGGCCATCGCCGCGCTGCTGCCGCCGGACCAACAGCCAAGGGTCTGAACGGTCAAGCGAGCTGAAGGACCCTGACGCCGATGGCGGCCGCCGCGGTGATGACCCTCTCATCCCGCGTGGCCAGCGGCAGCCCCAGCCGGGCGGCCAGTTCCAGATAGGCGGCGTCGTAGGCGGAAAGGCCATGTTGTCTGCCGAGGGGGAGGACCGAGCCGAGGATGTGGTCTACGGAGGGCTGCTCCATGACGATTGGGAGGGCGCCCAGAAGTTCGACGAAGCGTGTGCTCTGGGCCTCGGTCAGCCGCCCTCGCCGCTCGGCAGACAGCAGGACATTGGCGACTTCTAGCGGCCAGATCGCGGGGACGACGGCGGTGGTGCTCACCAATCGGTCGAGCACGGCTTCGGTATACGGTGTCGCCTCGTCCTCGAAGCACCAGGACATCGTGATGGAAGTATCGAGCGCGAACTTCATCTTGTGCGGCGGCCTTCCTCGATCAGGTCACGCAGCACGAGGGGCTTCAAGGTGATCCCCTTCCGGAACTCGCGCAGGGCGACAATCACACGGCCGGGATCCTGCCGACGACTCTCCGGGATCGGCAGCAGCATTGCCACAGGCACGCCGTGCTTGCTGATGATGAGGCCTTCTCCGCGCTGGACTTCCTCCAGGAGCCTGGCGAGATGCGTCTTTGCCTCATACGATCCGACCGTTCGCATAACACCCATTCCACGAGTTCAACTAGTCTAGGACTAGTCTATTTGATTCCCCGGATACAGTCAAGGCCAGTCTCTCCCGCGATCAGAACCCGGTTTCCTCAGAAGCAGGTGGGTGAGGCGCGGAGGTCTTCCTCCCAGCGGAGCACGGTTACCTTGAGCGGGGTTCCGTAGAGCGGCGAAGCCCCCCCGTAGGTGATGTCCACCTCGGAGCGGAGCGTGCGTGTCTGCAGGACCGTGAAGGTGGCGTCGGGGTTGTAGCGTCGGATCTCTCCGGTGGCCAGCACGCACCAGCGGCGGGCGGCGACGTTCCCTGAGCAGTTCAGCAGGCAGGTACGTGAGGTAACGTACCAAGATCGCTGGTCGGGCGTGACCGGGTAGTTCGTGTACGCGATCGGGCCGGCGTCTTTGTTGGCCTTCAGCAAGTAGATCTGGTGCTCGATGGCGGCCTGCGCCAGGTAGGTCGCGGATGTGTCCCACTGTACCAGCCGGCCCATCTCGAGGTCGGCGACGACCAACTGAGCAATTCCCCCCACGATGAGCGCCACGATCAGGGTGACGATGATCGCCATGATCAGGGCGACGCCTTCCTGGCCCGATCGGCAACGCGCCCCGGCCGGGGAACTACGGGGCCTGGCGGTAGGCGCGTGAGGTGAGGACAAGGTCCGCGACCTCCCCTGTGGGATCCATGGCCGTCAGCGCGATCTGCACCGACCTGACCAGGGCGGCGGCAGGGCCTGGCGCCGCCGGGCACGCGATCGCGCCGCTCGCGGCGTCGAAGCACTGGACGCTCATCGCGCGGAACGGGCCGGCCAGGGGCTGCCAGACACCCGGAGAGGGCGCCGCTTCCTCGGCGGCCAGCGTTGTCGTCGGTTCAGGATCGGCGACGCGAAGCCTGACGATCAGGTGGCGGTGACGGTGGTTCTGAGGAGAGGCGGCCGTGGCGCCGTTGCCGTCCACCTGCCCGTAGTACAGGCCGGAGGAGTAGTTCACGTCCGTAGCGGTGATCATCCATGCGGGTTCGGCGGCCGTCGCCAGCCAGGCCTTGCCCCGCAGTTGAGAGCCCACCAGCGCGAATCGTCCATAGTAATCGGCGCCGCGCGTGACGACGACCGGGGCAGTGGCCAGACTGGTACCCGCGGCGGTCCAGGTCGTCACCCGCCGCAGCCGAAGCGCGGCGTTCGTGCTCTCGCCGGGCTCCAACCTGTACCCCGTCCCGGTATCACTTCGCCGGGCACTCACGCCGACCACGTGTCGAGTGCTGTTCTGCGCCGCGGGGCCATCGCTTCGGAACCCCCAGATGATCTCGGCGCTGCCGTGGGGCACGTTCTTGCTGAACTGCCGGTATCCGCTGACCGACGTCGCGTTGAACACGAACCCGTCGCCCGAGGGCGACTTCGTCCCAGTGAGGTTGTCGCGGCGCGTCCACCCGGCCAGGGTCGTGCCGTCCTCGTAGTCGAGAAAGACATGGTCCCCATTCGCCGGCGGGGAGGCGGCAGACAGATCGCCGTAGTGCAGGTAGTAGTTGTTGTCCGAGGCGCCTGCCGCGATCGGCGCCTGCAGCCGGAACCACAGGCGCACGGCGGCGGTGTTCCAGGCCGTGGGTGTCGCCGTGAAGTTGAAGTTGAAGCGGTCGAGCTCCTGCCACCGGGAGCTCGTCCAGTAGACGACGCGCACGTCATCCCCGCTTGAGAGACTCTTGCCCGCGGTGACCAGCGCCGCGTGGTCGAAGACGATCGAGACCGAGTATCCCGCGGGGACCGCGGTGCCCGCTGTCACCGTGATGCGGCGGCGGTAGGCGTAGTCGGCGCCGATGCGGTATTCGAGGTCGTTCGTCGCGGCGTTCAGCCGGTACTCCACGAAGGGGCCCGCGCCGGTGCCGTCGCCCAGGGCCGTGCGGAACCGGAGCGCCGAGGGGCTCGCGACCGCGAAGGATTGGGCAGTGCGCACCTCGCGCACCATCTTGTCCATGGCGCGGCGGGCGCTCTGGAGGACCTCGGTGTGCCGGTCCACGCGGTCCCACGACCCCCGCGCGATCGACAACACGGGCACCAGGGCCGCCAGCACCACGGTGAGCAGGGCCACCGTCGCCAGGAGTTCGGTCAGCGTCGTCCCGCGCTCGCCCCGCGCCATCGTCAGCCTCTACGGTCGCGACGTGACCTTGGTATCGAGCCGGGCCTGCTCTTCATCGGCCTCGCAGGTGCCGCTGGCGTTGGCGTCCCGGCAGGCGGTCACCGACACCGTCACGAGCGAACCGACCCCCTGCGCCGCGCTGGATGCCTCGGTCGCGATCGCCCACGTGAGGCGGCAGCCGGTCAGGTCCGCGCAGACCTCCGTCCCCGATGCCGCGCCGGCGATGTTGTTGCGGAGCCGGTTGACCAGCTCCTCGGTCTTCCGCGTGGCCGCGGCCTCCAGCCGGAGCTGGGCGTCGGAGACCTGCACCGGAGCCAGCGTGGTGGGGACCATCTGCAGCAGGGGGATCAGCGCGACCCCGATGATCGCCGCCGCCACCAGCAGCTCGATCAGCGTCACGCCGGCCTCGCCCGTGCGCGAAAACCCCATCGCCGCCGGCGGGGAACTCACGGCCCGCTCACCGCCACCCGGCCGGTGGCCGCGGTCACCTGCACGGTTGCCGACACGCCGCCGGCCGCCAGCATCAGGGTGCCGCCGGCGGTCGCGCTGCCGTCCGGGCGAAACGTGAACTGCTGTGTCCCCGTAACGCCCACCTCGGAGGGCACGACCTTGGGAAAGTCGGGCTCGGCCGGCCCGCCCTCCCGGCGAACGGCGTAGCTCGTGTACGGCCCCCCGGCCGGAGTCAACTCCAGCACGTAGTTGGCCCGCCGCCCGATCGCGAGGCGCTGGGTCAGCCGCAGGTCGGCCGCCAGTTGCCGGGCCGCGCCCCGCGCCTGGAGGGTGTCGGGAACTGCCAGGCGCGGCATGGCCACGATGACCAGCACGGCGACCACGCCGGCGACGGCCAGCGCCTCGATCAGGCTGAACCCGCGCTCACGCGCGCCCATGGCGGCGTCACGGGATGACGACCCGGCACCGGCCCGCTGGGATGCAGCCGATGCGCAGTGCCGCGATCTCCAAGGCCCTCGACGGCACGACGAGCGCGGCCGAGGTGCGGCGGGTCGTCTTCACCGAGAGCGACTAGGGCGGGGCGCAGATGCCGGCGTTTGAGTACAGCGGGCGAGATCGGATCGGAAGCCTCATCAGGGGTGTACTGGAGGCCGATGACGAGGTCCGGGCGCGCGCGCGGCTGCGGGAACAGGGGCTGTACGTCACCGCCCTCCACACCCGCAGGCGCTGGCGCCTGAACGCGCGATTCGACGACGGCGTCGGCATCGAGGACGTGGCCGCGCTCACGTTCAGCCTCTCAGGCCTGCTGAGCTCGGGCGTCCCACTGCTCCGCAGCTTCGAGATCCTTCGCGACCAGAGCGAGTCCGGCCCCATGCGGGCGCTGCTCACAGACCTGGTGGAGAGCATCCAGGCCGGCAGGAGCCTCTCTGCGGCGCTCGGCCGCCATCCCCAGGTGTTCTCTCCCCTCTACCTCGGCGTGGTTCGCACCGGCGAAGTCGCGGGCGCCCTGGACCAGGCGCTCATGCGGTTGAGCGACCACCTCGATCGCGAACTGGCGCTGCGGCAGAAGATCCGCGCCCTGCTGGTGTATCCACTGTTCGTCCTGGTGCTCGCCGTGCTGGTGGCCGGCCTCTTTGTCGTCTTCGTGGTGCCGGTGTTTGAGCGCATCTACAGATCGGCCGGCGCAAGACTCCCCCTTCCCACCACGGTGCTGATCATGCTCAGCATAACTACGCAGCCTTGCGCGCTATTCCTGTCTGGGGCTATCGTCCCTCCAGCCAGACATTCCAGTGATGGGTGCCGGGGACGCCCACGAATCCCTTCACCTCTTCCCGCAGCAAGTGCAGCGTGAAGTAGTCACCCAGCTTTATGGTGGCCGCATCCTCGTAGAACAGACGCTGTGCGCGGGCCCAGATGCCCTCCGTGTCAACATGAGGTGAGACAACTTCCCCGCCGAAATTACTGACCCACGAGGGCGAGGAAGGAGAGCCTTACGATGGCGATCAGTCTACCGAGGCCGCGTCCGCAGGTTCATCCTGAGACC
>Ga0194110_10000089_pt1 | contig 105333 bp, 95 predicted proteins | sample TA2Kig1200mmetaG_FD_146192 | JGI IMG/M metagenome (GOLD analysis project Ga0194110, IMG submission 146192) | Freshwater microbial communities from Lake Tanganyika, Tanzania - TA2015032 Kigoma Deep Cast 1200m | ecosystem: Environmental > Aquatic > Freshwater > Lake | place: Tanzania: Lake...
TTTTTTTCAGCAGATCCATCGCAGTGTGGGCATTACGGGCGAATCATCAATACCCGTCAATTTGATCGGCTAGTCAATTATCTATCGATGGGAACCGTGCTGGCAGGCGGTACTTATGATCGAGACACGCGTTATATAGCTCCTACTTTATTGACGGATGTGAAACTGGATTCTCCATTGATGCAGGAAGAAATTTTTGGGCCCTTACTACCAATTCTTTCATATACCTCTTTTGAAGAGGCTTGTTCCATTATAGCGCGTAATCCGGATCCTCTTGCATTCTATGTCTACACAGAAAGTAAGGAAAATGAAAAGCAATGGTTACAACGAATTCCGGCAGGAGGAGCCTGTGTCAATAATTCGGTATTACATTTGTTAAATCACCGTTTGCCATTTGGAGGTCGCGGAACCAGTGGAGTAGGTGCCTATCATGGCAAATACTCTTTCGATACATTCAGTCATCAGAAAAGTGTTTTACGAACACCCACTTGGCCAGATCCCTCCATTAAGTATCCGCCTTTTCGTGGAAAGCTGGGCTTATTTAAAAAATTAATAGGATGAACAAGCGCTTTCCTTTAAAAACAGTGTTAGGCGTAGCCCTGTTGACAGGTATTTTATATTTTTTCTGGCAAAACCGTAACAACCGTGCTATGACTTTTCGGCAACAATTATTAAAAACTTTTTATCCTGCTTTGCTTTGGCTTACCAAGGCTGGAAATAAAAACACACAGTTTGTTGTACAAGCAGCAACGCCGGCACCGGTATCTTTTTACTCACTACAAGCAACGGGACTCAACGGCGCCTCATTTGATTGGGCTGGATTGAAGGGGAAGAAAGTATTGATTGTAAATACCGCCAGTGATTGTGGGTACACGGCACAGTATGCAGACTTACAAAGTTTATATACACAGTATGCTGATCGCTTAGTAATTCTTGGATTCCCATGCAATCAATTTAAAGAACAGGAAAAGGGGAACCAACAGGATATTGCTTCTTTTTGCCAGGTGAATTATGGAGTTACGTTTCCCTTGTTTCAAAAAGCAGATGTAAAAAAAGGGATCAATCAGCATCCCGTATACCAATGGCTCACTGATCCTGCAAGAAATGGATGGAATAAGCAGGAGCCTGTTTGGAATTTTTCTAAATATCTAATTGACGAGGAGGGGAGACTCACGCATTATATGGACCCTTCTATATCTCCGCTTGATCCTCGATTGATCAAAGCGATTGTTCCTTAATTAACAGCACAATGTTGATGATAGTTGATTAACTCAATGGATGTTTTTTCAAATTGATAGCCGGCATAGGTGCTAGCAACCTTGTCAAGGACCGCATTAATCTCTTCCTCTGTTTTCAAGGTAACTAATTGGTTGCGGAAATCTTTTATGTTAGGAAGCCCTTTGAGATAATTGGCATAATGTCTTCTCATTTCATTGATACCAACTACCGGATTTTTCCATTCAATGGAGCGACGCAAATGTTTACGACATACGGCTACTCTTTCTTCTACGCTGGGTGGATTTAAGTGTTGCCCGGTTTCAAAAAAATGTTTGATCTCACGAAAAATCCAAGGATAACCAATAGCAGCTCTTCCAATCATGATCCCATCTACTCCATATCGATTCTTGTAGGCCAATGCTTTTTCAGGCGAATCGATATCGCCATTTCCAAAAATGGGTATTTTGATTCGAAGATTATTTTTGACTTTACCAATCAGTGTCCAGTCGGCCTCTCCTTTGTAAAGTTGCATTCTTGTTCTTCCGTGAATAGCCAATGCCTGAATTCCTACATCTTGTAAACGTTCCGCTACTTCCTCAATGTTTTTGCTATCGTGATCCCACCCTAAACGTGTTTTAACAGTAACGGGCAAGGAAGTAGATTTCACAACAGCTTCTGTTAATCGTACCATCAAATCTATATCACGCAATACTCCGGCACCGGCTCCTTTCATAGCCACTTTTTTGACCGGGCAACCAAAATTTATATCCAGTAAATCAGGTTGAGTTACTTCTACAATTTTGGCCGCAAGCGCCAAGCTTTCTTTATCCCCTCCAAAAATTTGTATGCCAATGGGACGTTCGTAATCAAAAATGTCCAGCTTTTTCCTGCTTTTGATAGCATCTCGAATCAATCCTTCAGAGGAAATAAACTCCGTATACATCAGATCAGCTCCATTATCCTTGCAAACCGCACGAAAAGGGGGATCACTTACATCCTCCATGGGTGCCAACAAGAGTGGAAAGTCGGGTAAGGAAGTGGTGCCAATTCTGACCATCGTTGGGTTTTACCTATTTTTGATTATTACGTAGTTCAGTAAGAACGCACAAATTTACAACCTAAACAGCCACGGATTCATGAAGGGACTTTTTCAGTATAAAACAGCCGGTCAACAGTTTTTTTTATTACTCAGCATCTCACTATTTAGTTTTTTTGCAGTTGGGTTGCTCGGCACCTACGCGTTGACAATTATTACGGGTATATCTCTGGAGCAGGTTAGTGCTTTAGATACGATCGATCCAAAACATCCCTGGCTTCCTTTCTTTATTCGAGGAATGCAGGCTGTTCAGTTTATTGGACTTTTTTTAATTCCCAGTTGGTTTGCAGGAAAATATTTTACAACAGTGGCAACTTCAACATACCTGGGTCTGCGTAAACCAAATTATCCAGGTTTTTGGTTGGTAGGTACCGTTGCTATTTTAATTGCTCTTCCCATGGTACAATGGTTAGGAGAGATCAATCGCGCTATTGAATTTCCGGCTGAACTCACCCATTGGATTCGCTCTAAGGAAGATGAGGCTAATGAAACGGTAAAAGCATTACTATCTCGTCATACGGTAAAAGATCTTTTATTGAATTTATTTTTTGTAGCAGGATTGGCGGCAGTGGGAGAGGAGCTATTATTCAGAGGAGTAGTACAACGCATTTTTGTAAGACAGTTTAGACAAGCTTGGCCTGCGATCATTTTTTCTGCATTTTTATTTGCGGCTTTGCATATGCAGTTTTATGGTTTCTTTCCACGCTTGGCATTAGGGATTCTGTTAGGGGCTATTTATTGGTACAGTGGTAGTTTATGGGTTGCTATACTTGCTCATTTTGTATACGATGCTATACTTATCACACTGGTATATTTTGATCCAGCTATGTTAAATGAAGAACCTGTGGTTGCGCAGGACGCATTGCTCTATGCTGGTTTAGTCAGCGCACTAATGGTAACCATGAATTTGCATTGGATGATCAAACATGGCAATCCTGTATCGGACCAACAAATTGAAACAACGGAGGAAATTATTGAGGAGTAATTATATAATTAATGCCATTCAATCGTTCCATATTTACTACAAGGGCCATCACTGCTTTTTTCTTTGTGGCGGTGATGCTTTATGCTCTTTTATGGAATGATACTATTTTTTGGATCTTGGTCGTAGTCATTCATGCCGGTTGTTGGGTGGAGTATCAAAAAATTATTGAGGGGTTCAATCGTTCACTGCTGTATATTCTGCTGGGTCTGGTTTATATCACGCTGAGCTGGGTATTTTTTTTGGATCTACATCATTTTAAATTTTCCAATGCAGCAACTGGGATTACTGCTCCAGCCTGGAGTCAGTGGCCCCTATTTATTTTTGTGTGTATGTGGATCAATGATACCATGGCCTATCTCGTGGGTTCATTTATTGGAAAAACACCTTTCTCGCCTATATCACCTAAAAAAACCTGGGAGGGTACATTAGGCGGTATATTACTCACTTTATTGGCAGGAGGCATCACGGCGGATTATTTGCTGGGAGATCTGTTGATGCCGGGACAATTGACTCCTATTGACTCTTATCATTGGTATGTAATTGCTATGCTAGCTGCCATTGCGGGAACACTGGGAGATCTGTTAGAGTCAAAGTTTAAACGAATGGCTGGCATCAAGGATAGCGGTTCAATCTTACCTGGGCATGGTGGATTTTTAGATCGATTTGACTCCGTCTTGGTTACCACACCTGTTATTTGGCTCTATATTCGATTGTTCCTTTCCTAGAAAAGGCAATACCTATATTTGCGTCCAATAAATGAAAATGCAATGACTTTACATCGCGAGGGAACTCCTACTATTTTATTGGTTACAACCCTAGTTGTTTTAATTAATACTGGAGTTTGTTATGCAACTGCCAATACTCTTGTGATGGGTCTTACCTTATTTATTACCACTGGCTTTTGGCTTTTCATCCTTTCTTTCTTTCGAATTCCTTCCCGCGTTCATACTATACAAGAGGGAGCTGTGATTGCACCTGCGGATGGCGAAGTAGTGGTGATTGAAGAAGTGCAGGCAGATGAATATTTTACAGATCGCCGTATTCAGGTGTCTATTTTTATGAGTCCGCTTAATGTACACGTCAACCGAAATCCTATTAGCGGCCAGGTAGTCTATAGTCAATATCATCCCGGTAAATACCTGGTAGCTTGGCATCCAAAGTCCTCTACTGAAAACGAAAGACACAGTGTGGTTTATAATACACAAGGCAAAGAGATTCTGGTTAAGCAGATTGCCGGTGCATTAGCAAAGCGTATTGTCAATTATTTAAAACCTGGCCAACAGGTAAAGCAAACCGAGGAAATGGGTTTTATAAAATTTGGATCAAGAGTAGATCTATTGCTTCCGCTTGATGCAAAAATTTTAGTCAAGTTGGGAGACAAACCCCAAGGTGGTGTAACTGTACTTGCTACGCTTTGATTAGAGAATCGCTTTAAGTTCCAGCAAAGAAAATACAGTGTAAGTGGGAAAACTTCCGTCAGCAAGTGATTCTTTTACTTGCGAAATGTGGTTCACATGAATCTGATGAATACCCGCATTACGTGCACCCAGAATATCTACTTCTAAGGTATCTCCAATCATGATGCTCTCTGTTGCGGTTGCTCCTGCTTTATCGAGGGCGTAAGTAAAAATTTCTGGTTTTGGTTTCAAACTCCCGGAAGCTTCTGAAGTAACCACTGCCTTAAAATAGGGTGTAAGACCTGAGTATTCTAACTTGCTGTGCTGCGTTTTTTCAAAGCCATTTGTAATTAAATGCAGGGCATATCCTTTGTTATGTAAGTAATCCAATACTTCAATGGTATGTGGGAAAAGCAAGGTCCGGCTTGGAAGTAAAGCCAAGAATCCTGTACTTAATGCCTCAGCTAAGGGTTCGTCTGCAATTTTAAAATCCAATAAGCTTAACCACATGCGTTTGATCCGTAGTTCATCTTGGCGTATAAAACCATTTCGGTAACGTTCCCATAGTTTTTCATTATGTAGAAGATAGTTCCGATAGAACAACTCAAAGTCATTTACTCCACGCTTAGCTAAGTCTAGCGCTGTGTAAAGATGTTGCAGGGTTGCTTTGGCGTTGGCTTCAAAATCCCAGAGGGTGTGATCCAGATCAAAGAAAATATGTTTGTAGACAGCTTGTAAAGACAAATGGGTTGATTTAATAGTGGGTTGATACCTTTGCAAAATACGTATAAACAATCGGTATGGCTCTAACAGTAGTTATTACAGGCGCATCGCGCGGAATTGGTAAGGCATTGGCTCAACACTTTGCTGCATCGGGTTATGAATTATTGTTATCGGCCAGACAAGCACAAGGATTAGAAGCTACCATCAACGCTTTGCGCGAGCAATTTCCCGGCATTACTATTCATGGCAAAGCGGCGGATCTGTCTATTCCTGAACAGGCAACCGAATTGGGACGCTGGTGTTTATCTTTTTCTGCTCCTGATATTTTAATCAATAATGCAGGACTCTTTCAGCCTGGATCACTCGCCGATGAACCAATGGGTCAACTCGAAAATCAATTACACGTAAACTTAGGTAGCGCTTATCACCTAACACGTGCCTTACTCCCTTCCATGTTACAACGCGGTACTGGGCATATTTTTAATATCTGCTCCATTGCTTCACTTCAGCCTTATCCCAATGGGGGTTCGTATAGTATCAGCAAGTATGCATTGCACGGATTTACTCAAAATCTGCGAGAGGAGCTAAAATCTACCGGTGTTAAAGTAACAGGCGTGTATCCCGGGGCGGTATTAACAGATTCCTGGGGCAATTTTGATAATTCTGCAGGACGAATTATGGAAACGGACGATGTAGCCAAAATGGTGCTACAGGCTGCACAGCTATCCCCGCAGGCTTGCGTTGAACAAATTGTAATACGTCCTCGATTAGGGGATCTGTAATTAATTACTCTGCGTATTTATATCCTACACCGCGTACAGAATGAAAATAGCGTGGATTACGGCTATCTGTTTCAAAGTACTTTCTGAAATTCAGGATAAAGTTATCAATGGTGCGGGTGGTAGGATAAACCTGGTAGCCCCATACCGTTTGTAAAATTTTTTCTCGAGGGACAACTTCGTTCTTATTCTCAATAAGCATTTTCAGCAGCATGGATTCCTTCTTGGAAAGTTGAATACGTTCCCCCGTAACTCCAATGGCTTCTTGTGCTTTGAAATCAATGGTATTAGATCCAAACTGGTATTTTTCGTCCACCGAATTTCTGTCCTGGAGTCGTTTATTTTTATCTATGAGTTTGTGTACGCGTAATAAAAGCTCCTCCAGATTAAAGGGTTTTGTGAGATAATCATCTGCCCCTTTTTTTAACCCACTGACCCGGTCTGCACTGGTATTTTTGGCACTCAGGATTAAAATGGGAATTTCGTTATTGCTGATACGAATTGACTCGGTAACGGCTAGTCCATCCATCTCTGGAAGCATAATATCCAGAATAAGCAAGTCAAAATATTCGTTGGCTATTGCTTTTAAAGCAGCTGCACCATCAAAAGCTGAACTAACACCATACCCTTCTAACTCAAGATTTAACTTGAGTGCTTCATGTAAGTTTTCTTCATCCTCCACTAATAGTATGGATCCTTTTTCCGGCTGATTCATGGAGCAAAGTTAACGTGGAACACACTGCCTTTTGGAGAATTATCACTCACACCCAAGGTGGCCTGGTGATGACTAGCAATACGTTCGCATAAATATAATCCCAGGCCGGTACCCTTGGTGGTACGCGTAGCCTCATTACCGATTCGGTAAAATCGTTCAAATATTTTTTTCTTTTCAGCATCAGCGATCCCTTCCCCTTGGTCGGCTACTTCCAACACCACTTGTTTTCCCACTTTTCTTAACTGTACCGTAATGATAGATGTTGCCGGCGAATACTTGATTGCGTTTTCCAATAGGTTGTTCAAAAGAATTTGAAGCAGCAGCGCATCTCCCAGTAAATCTATCTCAGGCTCAATAACCGAATCAATGATCCGGCCCGGGAATCGATTCCCCATGTCTTTGATACAGTCAGTAACCAGCAATGAAAAATCCAGTTCTTCCTTTTCGCCGGCAAAACCTTTATTTTCCAATTGTGAGGATACCAGGATATTATTAGTTAAAAAATTCAAACGGCTGGTTTCGTCTAGTGCAATACGGATCAATTTCTCTTGTTTTTCTGGCTCCAACTTATAGCGTTGCATGGTTTCCAGATTTAACCGGGTTACAGCAATGGGAGTTTTTAACTCGTGTGTAACCGCCATCATAAATTGCTGTTGTTGTTGTTGTGCGCGTAACTGCCTGCGTACAGCTCTAAATACACCTACTGCACCAATCAGTATTACTATTAAAAAAGTAATTCCTTCACTTATGTATTTTGTACTGTTCCTGCTGGCCAGTGATTCAATAACGGCTACCCTTTTTTCTTTTTCAATGGGGTTTAATTGTGGCGCCTGCAATTCTAATAACTGAAGTTGCTCAGCACGGATACGTTGATTTTGCTTTTCAAGTGAAATTAACCACCATAGTAGTGCAGCAAGAATATAGACCAATAAGGACCAGTAAACAATGGTAGTTCTTCTGAGTTTTAGCTTACGAGTATCGGTAGCCATCAGGGTCTTTTTTCAATTCGAAGTCCAATATTCATCACTTGCTCCAGTGGGTCTTCGCGCATAATTTGTTTGAAGGAAACGATATACCGTCCTTTTTTTCGAAGTGATACCTGTTTTTCAATTAACTCATTGAGTAGGGGAATGCGATGCGCATAAATATCATCCATTCCGGTGCCCAGCCAGCCCGCTTGATTAGTGCCTAGTTGTTTTTCAGTCTTGAACTTATATTTTTTTCCATCTGGGCTCTCCAAATCTATTTCCAGCCAAATATTATTATAGTGATACAGGTCCCTATGACGTAGTGTAATTGAAAGATCATAGCGGGCGGCTGTATCATTAATTACAAAAGCAAATTGAGGAATAAAGCGGCTACTCCATCGGTGGGCGGGAATAGCAACGGTTTGCTCGTATAAATTTATAGGGGTACAAGAAAAGTTACCTATAGTAAGCAGGAAAAAAAGCACCAGATTAAAAAGAAAACCACATTGCCGCATCTGGCAAAATTAAGCGGAAAAGAGAGGGATTCTGCTAGAGTATATTAAGCACCTGTTCTTTTGCCTTTTCCAGTTCGTCCTTCATTTCTACCACTAACCGCTGGATGCCGGCATCATACGCTTTGGAGCCCGTGGTATTGATCTCGCGGCCTATTTCTTGTAGTATAAAAGAGAGTTTTTTCCCTTTTCCCTCTTCGGCTGTTGCTACCTGCTCCCTAAAATAACTGCAATGATTGCTAAGGCGAACCAACTCCTCGGTTATATCCATCTTTTCGATATAATAGATCAGCTCTTGCTCGAGCCTGTTTCGATCAATGGCTTCTTCTTTGAGATGCTCTTGCATTGACTTATTCATGGAAGCGCGTAATTTTTCTCGACGCACCGGATCTAAAGCAGTGATGGCAGTTTGTCGCTTCTCAATTTGGTTGATTCGCTCTAGTAAATCAACTTCCAGGGCTTTCCCCTCCTCATTACGATGCTTATTAATTGCCTTGATGGCCTCCTGTAATCCTTTTTTAAATAATTCCCATTCTTCTTCTTTCAGACCATCACCTCCGGAAACTATTACATCAGGCAGTTTCAATAGTGAAGGCAGCAAATGAGTGGTATCTAAACCTAGTTCAGTGGCTAATTGTGCTAACGGTTGGTAGTACGAACGAGCCACCTGCGTATTGATTGAAACAGGAACAGAAGGGCCGGCTTCTTTCAAACTGATTTGACAATCTACAGTGCCCCGTCCTAAATTTTCCGCTAAACATTTTCGGATTTCAAACTCATACGGTTTGAGTATGGCTGGCATTTTTAACTGTAGTTCAAACTGTTTGCCATTGAGCGATTTGAGGTCAATGGAAAGAACTTTATCTCCTACGGAAACAGAAGCTCTACCAAAGCCGGTCATTGATTTAAGCATAGAATTGCTTTGTGTAAAGGTATCAGAATTGATAAATAAAAAATCCCTCCGAAACCGGAGGGATCTATATGGATGGGTTAGTAAGTACTGGGAAACGAATTTCCCTACACAATATTAAGAACTTATTTGTTTATTAAAAAAATTTTTTCGCATCCATTTTATCAACATTTTAAAAATCCATGTGGATAAGCGTAATCAAAAGGCTGCATTGCTATCACTACTACCTTTGTAAAAATCAAATCACATGCAATTTGAAAATCCCATTCCGCTTACAACAATTGCACAGTTAATTCATGCAACACTCATTGGAGATAATGGATTTGCTGCAACTGGTATCAATGAAATTCATCGTGTGCAAGCAGGTGATTTAGTTTTTGTTGACCATCCCAAATATTACACTACTTGTATCCAATCTGCAGCGAGTTTTATAATCATAAACCAGGAAGTGGAAGTGCCCGAAGGAAAAGTATTGCTGGTTGTGGAGAACCCATTTGAGGCCTATTTACGTATTGTAGAAACTTATCGCCCTTTTAATCCATCGCAGCAGCCAATCAGTCCAACTGCTGTAATTGGAAAGGACACCTTATTACTACCTGGCGTTTATGTGGGTAATCATGTTACAATTGGCACTAATTGTATTATTCATCCAAACGTAACTATTTTGGATCATTGTGTAATTGGTAATAATGTAGTGATTCAGGCAGGCACCGTTATTGGAAGCGATGCATTTTATTACAACCGAAAAACAAATCGTCCGGTGCATTATAAAAAAATGAATAGCTGTGGACGTGTATTGATACATGATGAGGTGGAAATAGGAGCCAGCTGTACTATTGATAGGGGCGTAACCTCCGATACTATCATAGGCGCAGGAACTAAACTCGATAATCAGGTTCATGTGGGGCATGATACTGTTATTGGCCGCAATTGCTTGTTGGCAGCACAGGTAGCCATTGCGGGAGCGGTAACCATTGAAGATGAGGTAACCTTATGGGGTCAGGTTGGTATAAATAAAACGCTTCGAATTGGTAAAGGGGCAACAGTATTAGCACAAAGTGGTGTACCAGGTGACCTGGCCGGCAATCAAATTTACTTTGGCACGCCTACTGAAACAGCCATGAAAAAGAAAAGAGAACGAATTTGGATCAAACGCATCCCTGAACTCTGGGAAAAAATCAAAGGTACTCAAGTGTAGTGCGTACGATATCGTGCACAGGCCTGCTCAATGGTTTTAGCAAGCGGAGTATATTGAAAAGAAGGAAAAGCTGAAAGTAGTTTTCGGTTATCAAATTCAGTTTTGCTTTGCGCTACGCCAGCACTTTCCCTGGTAAGTAGCGGTTTTTTGCCAGTGATTATAGAACGAACAGCTTCAATCCGCCAGGCCAGCCCTAAAATAAACGCATTAGCTTTTAATTGAGGAATCGGTTTATTAAAACCGCTTGCAATTTGCTCTTGTAATTGCCGAAAGGCCCAAGTATCTCCATTCACAACATAACGATGCCCATTTTTTCCGTCTTCCAATAATAATAGTGTTGCTTTTGCCACATCCTGTACGTCCACAAATCCGTTGAGTCCGGGCGTATACCATTTGAATCCATCGTGCAATTGCTTAAAAATAGCGCAGCTACTCTTGGTCCAGTCGCCAAAACCGAGAATAGTACTTGGGTTGAGGATAACTGTATCTAGTCCCTCGGAATGTCCCCGCCATACATGCAATTCGGCTTTGTATTTGCTACGCGCATAATGCGTTTGTAAAGGATTTTCTTCCCATTTTGCTGTTTCATCAACCAGCCCACCACCTACTTTTCTTCCCAGTGCTGCAACGGAGCTAATATGCACCAATCGTTTTATATTTTTTTCAAGACAAGCATTGATCACATTGGCGGTGCCCTCTACATTGACCTGATATAGTTGTTTTCTTTCGCTTGGATTAAAAGATACCATAGCGGCTGCATGAATTACGGCATCCATATTTTCCATGGCATCTTCCAGTCCTACAATATCCAGTACGTCTCCCGTGATCCATTGCACTTTTTCCAATAAGACTGGATCGATCCAGTTTGGAGTAGTTGAGCCACGCCGCAACGCATAAACAGTATAACCTTGTTGTACTAAGGCTGCTAAAATATAAGAGCCAAGAAAGCCAGTACCACCGGTAAGCAGAATGTTTTTTGTCATGAATGATACGTGTAATAGCCCTCTCCGGATTTTTTACCCCATTTACCTTGTTGCACTAATTGTTGTTGTATCCAGGAGGGTTCCAGTCTTTCTGGTTTTCCTAATTGTTCATACACTGAACAGCTAACAGCATAATTAATATCGTTCCCAATTAAATCCATTAGTCGGAAAGGCCCCATTCTAAAACCAGCTGATTCTAATAAACGGTCAATTTGTTCAAAACTACTGGCCTTATTTTCAGCCAACCGTAAGGATTCAATATAATAGGGACGGGCAACGCGATTAACTATAAAACCAGGCGCATCCGAACAGACAACAGCCGTTTTCCCAATTTGTTGGATGAGTGCAATTGCTGTTTCAAGAATTTCAGGTTTGGTAAATGGAGTTTGAACTACCTCTACCAATTTCATCAAGGTGGCAGGATTAAAAAAATGCAAACCAATTACTCGTTCCGGATGTAAAATTTGTTTGGCTAGCTCAGTAATTGACAGGGAAGAAGTATTACTTGCAAAAATGCAATCACCATGATTCAATTCTGCCAGTTGATTGAACAGTGCCACCTTAGCTCCCGGCTTTTCTACAATGGCTTCAATGAACAATTCCGCTAAACATTCCTCCAGTTCAGGAGTATAGCGGATCAATGCCAAGGTTTTTGCTTTGGCTGCCTCGGTAATCTTTCCTTTTTCAACTGATTTTGCTAATTCTTTTTCATGCTCTTGCTTGGCTAGTTCCAATGCCTGTGGATTTAAATCAAAAAGAACTGTAGAGAAACCAGCACCAGCCATGGTCAGCGCAATACCCCTTCCCATAGTACCAGCACCGCAAACCCCAATTGTATGGATATCCATATGCACTGGTTTATCAGGTAGCGGCTGTAAACTGTTTTAAAAAGCGAACATCATTTTCACTGAAGAGGCGGAGATCATTAACGCCATATTTCAACATAGCAGGGCGCTCAACACCCATGCCAAAAGCAAATCCCGTGTATTGTTCCGGATCAATACCACAATTAGATAAAACGTTAGGATGAACCATACCACAACCCAAAATTTCAACCCATCCTGTTTTTTTACAAACATGACAACCCTTGCTCTCGCAAATAAAACAACTCACATCCATTTCAGCACTGGGTTCTGTGAATGGGAAATAAGAAGGTCTAAAACGAACTTTTGCTTGTGGGCCATACATTTCTTGTACAAAAAAGTAAAGCGTTTGTTTCAGGTCTGCAAATGAAACATCCTTATCGATATACAGTCCTTCAATTTGATGAAAAAAGCAATGACTGCGTGCGCTGATAGTTTCATTTCTATAAACACGACCCGGCATTAGCATACGAATCGGAAGTTTTCCTTTTTCCATTTCCCGAATTTGTACACTACTGGTATGCGTGCGTAAAACCCAATCAGGATTTTGTTGGATATAAAAAGTGTCCTGCATGTCTCTGGCAGGGTGATGGGCCGGTAAATTCAAAGCACCAAAGTTGTGCCAATCATCTTCAATTTCAGGTCCTTCAGCTACTGCAAATCCCAGCCGCTGAAAAATGGATACAATCTGATTGCGCATTAAGGTAACCGGATGACGGGATCCTACCGGAAAGGAATCCCCAGGTAAGGATAAATCTGCAGGGGCATCTTTTGCTGAAGCCTTTGGCGTTGATGCAGCACAAAGTGATTCATAATGTGCCTCGGTAAACTGTTTGAATTCATTCAATAGTTGACCGGCTTCCTTCTTTTGCTTGGGAGCAACCTCTTTTAGTAACCCCATCAAATTTTTGAGCAGCCCCTTTGTGCCCAGGTACTTAATACGAAACTCCTCGACCTGTGCAGGGTCTTGTGTTTGAAATGCACTGATTTCCTGACGAAGATTTTCAATTTGATCCCGGAGATTCTTCATCTGACAAAAGTAAGTCCAAACCTTCAATTAAGTATCTTGCGTCTATGTCCGATCAGCTTGGAATTGCCGATTTTTTATCGCCGGTTAATAAAGCCTTTCTTTCGCAGGATGCGGGATATAAAGAAGGTCAGATAGGGTATTCAATTGCCACCTATGAGGAATATATGCCGGAATTGGAGGATGCTTCCTTTGTTCTGGTAGGATGTCCGGAACACCGAGGTGCTGGAATTGAACAACAACAAGAGGAAGCACCGGATGCCATTCGTCGTCAATTTTATTCATTGTACTACTGGCATGCGGATTTAAAGCTTGCTGATGTAGGTAATGTTCGTATGGGTGCTAGTATCACTGATACCTATGCTGCACTTCGAACCGTAGTACAAGCGCTTAGTGCAGAAGGGAAAACAGTTATTATACTGGGCGGTTCGCATGATCTTACCTTGGCACAATACCAGTCTTATGCCAGCACCCGACAGTTGATTGAAGCTACCTGTGTAGACGCCTTGATTGATTTGCATCCGGATGCCATTTTACCAGTTGAACATTTTTTGATGGAAATGCTCACGGGTATGCCTAACTACCTCAAACATTATAATCATATTGCGTTTCAGAGTTACTACGTTCATCCTACTGTTTTAGAAACCCTCGATAAATTACGATTTGATTGCTATCGGGTGGGCAATGTAAAAGAAGCATTGGACGAAATGGAACCTGTGATTCGTAATAGCCATCTTTTTAGTTTTGATATGAGCGCATTGAGTAATGCACATTCTCCGGCAAGCACAATTTCTCCCAATGGATTAACGGGCGAAGAAGCCTGTACTTTATTCCGCTATGCCGGTATGAGTCCTACTGTAAATACGGTGGGGGTGTATGGATATGATCCGCGATTGGATCGGCAGGAACTTACCGCTAAACAAATTGCCCAACAGCTCTGGTATTTATTAGACGGAAGAAGCCGAGGCAAACGAGAAGCCTCGCTCACTGAAAAAGATTCTTTCAATGAGTACTATATGGCTTTTGCCGAAGTGGAAACCGTGTTTTTACAAAGTAAAAAAACCGGACGTTGGTGGATGCAATTACCCGATAAAAAATTCATTGCCTGCAGCTATAAAGATTATCTTTTAGCAAGTAGTAATGAAATTCCTGAGCGTTGGTTACGCGCGCAAGAAAGAGGATAATAACCCCATGAATAAATACAACATACAGTTTTTAATAATCCTGCTTAGTAGCTTTTTAGTAGGATGTAGTATTCCGCAAGCGTTACAACGCAAAGCGAATAAAGAAATTATTAAACAGGCTTCTTTTCAAACGGCTCATGTTGGTATCAGCATCTACGATCCCACCACTAAAAAATATTGGTTCAACTATCAAGGGGACAATTATTTTGTTCCGGCAAGTAATACCAAGATCCCTACTTGTTATGCTGCTATGAAGTATCTAGGAGATAGTATACCCAGTGCTTATGTGAGAGATAGTGCAGGAGTCATTTATGTTAATCCATTGGGGGATCCTACTTTTTTATTAGCAGAATTTAGCTTTCAGCCACTCTGGGATAAAATGCGGCTGGAAAATAGACCAGTAGTCATTGACTATTCTACGCAACATGTATTTACGCCCTATGGTAGTGGATGGTCCTGGGATGATTATCAAGAAGCGTATCTGGCAGAGCGAAGTGCTTTTCCCATTTATGGGAATGTAGTTAGTTTTCTTCGGAAAAATAACCAGCTTCAAGCAGTTCCATCCTTGGCAATGCGCCCACCATTTATGAATGAATCGATGATGCAGCAGTTAGGGAAGGGCGATCAATTTGAAGTAAAGCGGTTGCTCGATCAAAATCAATTTAGTGTTGTTGCTGCCAGCCGCTCTTTTAGGGGCGCTACCATACCCTTCAAAACTACAAATGGTGTTACAGCTTTTCAATTTTTACAAGACACCCTGAATAAAATTGGAATTAATTCCACCGTACAATTATCCAGTAGAAAGCCTGCTGGAAAATTAATTTATTCCATCCCTACTGATTCATTACTCAAGCCGCTCATGCATCAAAGCGATAATTTTTTTGCAGAACAATCCCTGCTGATGGTCAGTCAACGATTATTAGATCGAATGAGTGATCAACAACTTATCGATACCTTACTAAAAACAGATTTTGCCGATTTGCCTCAACAACCTCGTTGGGCCGATGGATCCGGATTGAGTCGATATAATCTTTTTTCACCACAGGACTTTGTGCGTATCCTGGAAAAAATGAAGGATCAATTTGGCATGGACCGAATCAAAGTAATTTTTCCTACCGGTGGAGAGGGTACCTTGGCTAGCTATTACAAACAAGAAAGTGGAGCGATCTATGCAAAAACGGGAACACTCAGTGGTGTAGTTGCCTTAAGTGGCTATCTCTATACTAAAAAAGGAAAATTGCTTTTATTTTCAACCTTAGTAAATAATCATCGTTCCAGTTCAGCGGAGATCAGAAAGCAAATTGAAAAGTTCTTGACCCATATCCGGGCAACCTATTGATCAACGGTTTGCCAAGAGCTGCTCTATCTCATCTTTTTGTAGTGTTCTAAATACCGGTACACCAAAAGGAGACATATGTGGCTGGTTACATGCAAATAAATCGGTGATTAATTGTTTCATTTCACGCTCACTCAATACTGTTCCTAATTTGAGGGCCTGTTGTCTGGCTAAACTTCTACATAATTTTTCATGAAGCGGCAAGGCCAACGCCGTATTAAAGTGCTTGTATTCCTCCAGCACCGCCTCCAAGATGCTTTCTTCTTTTCCGTTTTCAAATCCGGCAGGAATACCTTGGATTTGAAACTTAGTGGTCTCTATTTTTTGAATTAAAAAACCTACCGCTGTCAAATCCAATAGCAACTCCTCCAGTAAGCTGGCATCAGCGGCATTGAGTGAGAGCGTAGAAGGGAAAAGTGACGGCTGTGTAGTGGCTTTTTTATTTGCACGTTGTTGAATAAATTTTTCATAGAGAATTCTTTCATGCGCTGCTTGCTGATCGATCAACGTGCATGTGCTGGCTTGTGAAAAAAGGATATAAGAGTTTAAAAGTTGAAATACGGAAATTGAATCCGAGGCAGTTGCCGGATGCAAATCCAACTTAGTTACTGCTATTGCATCTTCTTTTATATTGCTATTGTATGCTGCAGCAACTGATTGAAATGGTTTCCAATTTTTAGCCGGCTGCATGGAGTCTGGTTCAATCCGATGCGCTTGATTTTTTTTGGTAAAATGCTGGTACAAGTTACCTTCTTGAATAGCTGAACGTGTTTGCGCAGTAAAAGGTTGTTGTATGGAATCAAGTTGCTGTATGGAAGCATCTAATTCAAAATCAAGAGTAGGGGTGATACTAAATTGTGCCAAGGCATGACGGATGGCCGCTTGGACAAACGCGTACACAATTTTTTCGTCCTCAAACTTTATTTCTTGTTTGGTCGGATGAACATTGATATCTACTTGTTGTGGATCCAGATCAATAAATAATACGTAGAGCGGAAAATGATCAGCTGGTAATAACGCCTGAAAAGCGTTCATCACGGCATGATGGAGATACGAACTTTTAATAAATCGGTTATTGACAAAAAAGTATTGATCTCCTCTTGTTTTGCGTGCTGAATCTGGCTTACCTACAAAACCACGAATGGTTAAATAATCTGTTTCCTCTTGAACGCCTACTAATTTGGAAGCATAATTGTTGCCGAGTAATTGGACTATGCGTTGTTTTAAACTACCGGATTCCAGTTGATAGAGCTGCTGGTTATTGGCGTGCAGTGAAAATTGAATAGCAGGAAAAGCCAGCGCCACTCTTGTAAACTCCTCCACAATATGACGCATCTCCGCTGCATTACTCTTCAAAAAATTTCGTCGAGCTGGAATATTGAAAAACAAATTCTTCATGGCCAGGCTGGTGCCGGTAGCCACACCTATTGGCTCCTCACGAGTAATAGCACTATGCTCAACTTCTATAAAAATACCTGCTTGGTTGGTAGCTTGTTTTGTTTTTAGCTCCACCTGTGCCACAGCGGCAATACTGGCCAGTGCCTCCCCACGAAAACCCATGGTTCGGATATGGAACAGATCTTCAATACTGCTTATTTTGGAAGTGGCGTGTCGGGCAATACAAAGACGGGCATCCTCCACTGACATCCCCTTTCCATTATCAACTACTTGTACCAAGGATTTACCTGCATCCTGAATGATCAAATCAATTGAGCTGGCACCTGCATCCACTGCATTCTCCAATAACTCCTTGACCGCGCTGGCAGGGCGTTGAATGACCTCACCGGCAGCAATCTGATTGGCAATATGGTCGGGTAAAATCTGTATCAAGGGGTGGCAATTATCGAGCCTTCAAAAATACGGCTTTGCCCCCTGCCACCAATAAATACTTGCCTCAAATGAAGTACTTTTAGCCAATGAGGACATTCATTCAGCAGGCCTGTCTACTACTGGTACTGGCAGCCACTTTAAGTGCCAATGCACAAGGCAATCGGGAGCGCGCCCAGCAAAAGTGGGTGGATAGTATTTTTAATAGTTTAACTCCTGATCAACGCATTGCTCAGCTCATGGTAATTCGAGCACATTCTAACCTGGGAGCTGATCATATTGCCAAAGTAGAAAGTGATATTAGAAATTATAATGTGGGTGGACTTTGTTTTTTTCAAGGCGGTCCGGTTCGTCAGGCGTTACTCACTAATCATTACCAATCTATTGCTCAAACCCCATTACTCATTACTATTGATGGGGAGTGGGGTTTGGGCATGCGATTAGATAGCGTAGATAGATTACCCTATCAACTTAGCCTGGGGGCTGTCAATGATGCTTCTTTATCATATCGTATTGGAATAGCCATGGGCGAACAATGCAAACGCTTAGGTATTCATGTCAACTATGCACCCGTGGTAGATGTAAATAATAATCCAAATAATCCCGTTATTGGATTTAGATCCTTTGGGGCTGATAAAGAAAAAGTGGCACGATATGGTGTGGCCATTACAAAGGGAATGCAAGACGCAGGAATCATGGCTTGCGCAAAACATTTTCCTGGTCATGGCGATGTTGATGTTGATTCACATTATGATTTACCCATCATTAGCAAATCGCTAGATCAACTGGATGCTGTAGAATTGTATCCGTTTAAAAAAGTTTTTGAAGCAGGAATTGGTAGTGCCATGGTGGCACATCTTTCGGTGCCTGCTATAGATACGGCTACAAATAGGCCGACTTCTATTTCAAAACCTGCAATCACCGGCGTATTACGTAATCGGTTGAATTTTCAAGGTCTCACTTTTACGGATGCGTTGGAAATGAAAGGAATTGCAAAATATTATCCAGGCGGAACCATTGCCGTAGAAGCAATTATTGCAGGAAATGATATGCTATGTTTACCTGCCAGTGTTTCAGAATCTATCCAGGTTATACAACAGGCTATCACTGATGGAAGATTAACACAAGCAGAAGTAGATGCTAAGGTTAAAAAATTACTGAGTGCAAAATATGGATTGGGGTTAAGTCGTCCACAATTTGTAGATACTACCAATTTGATTGCAGACCTGAATGAGCGTTCTAATGCATTACGTCAGGAAGCAGCACGTAAGAGCCTTACGCTGCTAAGACAAATGCCTGCTGCCTTACGTACGCAACTCAAAAAAGAGCAGCCACGTGTGGCTTATGTGCAATTAGGCGGAAAAGAACTTACTGTTTTTGGAAAACGGTTACAGCAAGATTGGAACGCTGCTTTCTATCATTTAAGTTATCGTGATTCTATTGGTAAGGCCGACTCTATCTTGACAGCAGTAAAAACAAACGGCTATGATATTGTATTAGTGGGCTTACATGATTATGCCAATAAGCCAATGAATAATTTTAATATCAGTACGGCTGCTACATACCTGGGTAATGCATTACAGGGAGATATCACCCTCACGTTACTTTTTGGAAACGTATTAGCTGCAAAAAATTTCTGCACCGCCAACTCATTGGTTGCATTACAACAAGATGATTCAATCACTAATCAAATTGCAGCAGATTGGCTACAAGGTGATTTTGCGGCTCGAGGTAGATTACAAGTGGAAGTTTGCGATTTTACATTGGGAGATGGAGTGCAGCAACCCAAGGTGAAGCATTCTTCCGTTCAACTCAGAAAGCGGTTAGCAGAAGTTGATTACATATTGGAGGAGGGACTTGCAAAAAAAGCATATCCAGGTGCAGTGGTGCTTGCTGTTCAACGTGGTACAATTCTCTACCAAAAATCAGTAGGGCAGCAAGCAGTTACTGATGCTACGCCTATTAAACCTGAGCATATTTTTGATCTGGCCTCAGTGACAAAAATTTCAGCTACCACAGTGGCCGTTATGAAATTAGTAGAAGAAGGAAAATTGAAGTTGTCAGGGCAACTCAAAGATTACCTGCCATGGGTCAAGGGATCAGACAAGGAAGCATTGAGTATTAAGGACATTCTGTTGCATCAGGCAGGACTGGTTCCTTTCATTCCATTTTATAAAGAAACTATCGATGCAAATGGTAACCCCGACACCAGCTTATATGCTACGGTAGCTAAAAAAGGGTTCACCGTACGGGTTGCAGAAAATTTATATCGAAGAGATGATTGGAGGGATACTTTACTTGCGCGTATTTTAAAAAGTCCACTTGGACCACAAGGCAAATATGTTTATAGTGATAATGATTTTATTTTTTTGGGATTGATTGTTGAACAGCTCACTGGAAAAACATTGGAACAATATGTACAGGATAATTTTTACCGTCCATTAGGAATGTATACTACTGGTTTTACGCCACGCGGACGTTTTCCGGTGCAATCGGTTGTGCCTACAGAAACTGAGACTCAGTTCAGAAAGCAAACAATGCGCGGGGATGTTCATGACGAAGGCGCTTCCTTGTTTGGTGGTGTAGCAGGCCATGCCGGGTTATTTTCTAATGCGTATGATTTGGCCATACTTTATCAAATGCTATTACAAGGAGGAAAGTTTAATGGTAGACGATATCTAAAGGAATCCACTATTCAACAGTTTAGCAATTATCAATTGGAAAATAGTCGTCGTGGTCTGGGATTTGATAAACCTGAAAAAGATAATCAGTTCAAAAAAGATCCCTATCCTTCTCTTTTAGCTTCTCCTGCTACTTTTGGTCATACTGGTTTTACAGGTACCTGTGTTTGGGTTGACCCCAAACAAGAGCTGGTTTATGTATTTCTTTCCAACCGAGTTAATCCCACTCGTGCCAATAATTTACTAGGCCAACTGCAAATCAGAGGACGCATCCAAGACGCGATCTATCGGGCTATTGGTGTTGATGAATAAGGACGCTGTGCTCATGAAGAAAATACTTTATCCGTTTTATTTTCTTTTGGTATTCCTCTTGCTTGATGGGGGTGTTGGTTATATTTATCATGGAGTCCTTGCCGACAAGTCAAAACTTCGAATCAAGAGTACGCGTTATCATCATGACCTTCGTTCTCAATTTTCAGGAATTGATCTTTGGGGTGATTTTAAACAATCCTATCGAACTAATTCATTGGGATTTCGAGCTAGGGATACGGGTGCTATATCTATATCAGGTGCTTCTAAGAAACGTATTGTTTTTATTGGAGATTCATTTACTGAAGGAGTGGGTGTATCATTTGACTCTAGTTTTGTGGGTAGAATAGCGGCAACCTACCAGACACAAAATATTGAAGTGCTCAATGCTGGAGTTGTTACCTATTCCCCTCGTTTGTATTATTTAAAAATGAAGGAATGGATAGAGAACCAGCAACTAACTTTTGATCACTTAGTGGTGGTACTTGATAATGCAGATATTCAGGATGAAATTGTATATGAAAACTGGACTCCTGGATTTTGGCATTATTCAACAACACTTAGCGTATATGAGAAGGCGCAAATTCGGTTTAATAAAATCATAACTCCTTCAATAAGCTGGGATCAGGAAGATTATTACAAGGAACGTGATAAGTGGCTACACGAACCTGCTCTTTACCATAAATGGGCTAGCCGGGGATTTTCGTTGGCCTTGCAGAACATAAAAAAACTACAGCAATTATGTCTGTCTAACCAAAGAAAGCTGACCTTGGTAATCTTTCCACGACCGGAGCAAATTCGCAGAGGAAATTTATCGGATAGTTATGTGAAAGCCTGGACTAATTTTTGTAAGCAGGAAAAAATCCCATTGATTAATCTGTATGGATATTTTATAGAAACCGATCCTGCGCAAGCTGCTCGCGTTATTCGTTCATATTTTATACCTGGCGATGTACATTGGAATGATCAAGGACACCAACTAGTATCCAACGCCTTACTCAATGAATTAAATATAAATTAGTTCTCCTTCCTCGGAGGTGTATTCCCACGCGGGCCGCGGGGTTGATTTTGTGGTGGGCGTTGTGGTCCGCGATTAGAAGGGCCTGAAGGGCGTTGCGGGCCACCTGGTTTGTTTCCACTGTTACTATTATTGTTGCGAGGATTCCGCTGTTGTTGCTGCTGTTGTCTTTTACGTTGTGCCGCACGATCCAGTGTTTTAAGACTGAACTGTCCAACCAATTCCACAAATTCGGGCACATCCTCTTTGGGTTTGGATGAAGTAATTTCTACTGGTTCGAGTTCTTCCGGACGAACACCTTGCTTATTGAGTTCTTTTATTTTTCTTACACGCTCCAGTGTCAACGGGTATTGTTTGTTGCTATCTGGCAACGTGTACCACATTAGATTTTTGAAAATATCTTTCTTAATTAAGAATGCATTTCCTTTTGCAACCTGTAACACATCACAATTGTCAGGAAAATGCTGGAGCGCATCCAAATAGGTATCTAGTTCGTAATTCAAACAACATTTGAGACGGCCACATTGTCCACTCAACTTAGTTTGATTGATCGATAAATTTTGATAACGAGCCGCTGCTGTGTTGACAGATTTAAACTCAGTTAACCAGGTACTGCAACAGAGTTCTCGACCACAACTTCCAATTCCACCTACTTTACCAGCTTCTTGTCTGGCTCCAATTTGACGCATCTCAACTTTTACTTTGAACTCTGATGCGTACACTTTAATCAATTCACGAAAATCTACACGTCCATCGGCAATATAGAAGAAGGTGGCTTTACGACCATCCGCTTGCATTTCTACCTGACTAATTTTCATATCCAGTCGGAGTTGCTTAGCAATGGCTCGGCTACGAATAACTGCTTCAGGTTCCCGCGCTTTATTTTGTTTGAGTAATTCAATATCCCGATCAGTAGCTAGTCGTAAAACTTTTTTCATTTCGGGATTATCTTCCTTAACGCCTCTTTTTTTCAATTGCAAACGAACAATCTCTCCGGTGAGTGAAACCTCTCCCACATCAAATCCACCCACGCCTTCAACGGCTATCAGGTCTCCTTTTTCAAATTGCTGTAAAGAGGGGTTGCGGAAAAAATCTTTGCGGGTGCCTTGGCTAAAGCTTACTTCAATTACCCGGCATTGGCTGTCTGTGTCCACCAAAGGAAGATTACGTAACCAATCATGTGCGTTCATACGGTTACAACCGCCTGAACTACATCCGCCGTTACTTTTACATCCATTTGGTTTTCCGCCAGTTGCGGTCCCACATCCAGAACAACTCATTCCAACAAAAGTACGGTATTGTCCTGAATGATGTGGTAGAGCTTGATTGTCAAGGCATGAAAGAGAATCTTAGCGTTTGCATTTCTTTCAACATGGTAGTGCGCTTGGTCAATTTCACGCATCATGGCTTCTTGTTGTTCAAAACCGGCGATTCTATTTAATCTGGCTGCAAAGTCCTTTTCTGTATCGCTGATTAGTAAATTTTCTCCTTGAATCTTGTAATGAACTGCTTGCTCCAATAAATGATTGAAGTACCGTAAAAATTGTTTTTGTTTCTCCCTTCCTAGTTTGGCAACTTCCTCCACCCATTTTGTTTGGGCAACCGGACCAGTCTTTAAAATGGAATTCAACCAGTTTCTTACTAATTCTTGCCAATCTTCTTCGGCATGTTGTACCAGCATCAACGCTTCGCGGTAGTTACCATCTGCCAATGCAGCAATTTGTCCGGCAATTGCGGGAGCGGTTTTATTTTTTTCGATCAGCGCCTTTTCAATCACATCTGTTTCCAGCGCGGGCACTTTGATGAGTTGGCAACGACTCACAATGGTGGAAAGTATGCCACTCTCATTTTCACTTACCAATAATAAAAGTGTTTGCGCAGGAGGCTCCTCAATCAATTTGAGCAACTTGTTTCCTTCATTTCCCATCAACTCAGGCAACCATAGTATCAAAATTTTCCAAGGACTTTCAAAGCTTTTCAAACTTAGCTTTCGCACTATATCATTGCACTCTTCGGCTGTAATTTTCCCTTGGCTATTATCTTTTTCTTTGATGAATTCAATCCAGTCAAAGAGATTTCCATAGGGATGTTGTGTCATGAACTCTCGCCACTCTTTTATAAAATCAGTGGCAATCGGTTTTTCGCCAGGTTTTTTTGTTACGGTTGGATAAGAAAAATGAATATCAGGATGAACCAGTTCGCTGGCTTTTTTACAGGCAGGACAAACTCCACAAGGTGCAGAGAGGTTTGCGGAGACGGCTTTCTCACAAACCAGGTATTGTGCAAAAGAAATGGCAAGTGGCAAAGCTCCCACTCCTTCTTTTCCAATAAAAAGAAGTGCATGACTAAGTCGGTTTTGTAATACCAACTCAGTTAATTGTTTTTTTAGTGGCTCCTGACCTATCAGTGCATCCCAGTTCATGGAAGGCGAATGTAGGGTTTCCCTTCCCTAAATCAAAGGGCAGTACCCCTCAATTATTACAACTTATTGTAGTCGGCTTGTAATATCCTCGCTCATTGGGGTGGTACGGGGAGAAAAAGTTGCAATGAGTTCTCCTTTTTCGTCCAGTAAAAATTTTCCAAAGTTCCAGGTTACAGGGTCTTCCAATTTTTTGGCCTTTGCCTGTTCCTTGAGGTATTTAAATAACGGATGAACATCACCTCCTTTTACAGAAACCTTTGCTGCCATCGGAAAGCTAACGCCGTAATTGCGCTTACAAAATGCACTGATCTCTTCATTAGAACCAGGCTCCTGTCCCATGAAATTATTAGCAGGGAAACCCACAATCACTAGTTTTTTTCCGTAGGTCTTGTGGAGTTGCTCAAGCCCTTCATATTGCGGAGTCAGCCCACACTTTGAAGCCGTGTTTACAATTAATATTTTCTTGCCTTTGAAACTGGCAAAGTCGATGGTATTCCCCTCTAATCCGGGTACGGAGAACTGATAGATAGAATTTTCTGTGTTGATCATAAAAAGGGTGGAAACCAATAGAAGAATAAGTTTCATAATGGTGAATTTGTATATTAACAATTTAGTTCAAAAAAGGTTAACGATTGCTATAACAAACACTGGCTATCCATAATTTCCGATTTCCGCCTTCTAGCAAAGCCTGCCCGCAGGCTTCCAATGTGGCACCGGTTGTGATTACGTCATCTACCAATAGTATATTCTTGTAATTCAACTGATCAGGAAGCGTTGCTTCAAAAATGCCCAACATATTTTCCCAACGTTCAGCCCGGTCTTTTTTTGTTTGTGTGCTACGCTTGGCATTTCTTCGAAGTAAGCTTTCGCAAACGGGTAGTCCGGTCACGGCAGCAATCCCCTGGCAAATAAGTGTAGCCTGATTAAACCCTCTGCTCTTTTCTTTGGAGGGATGAAGGGGAACAGGAACCAATACGTCCACTGTAAAGCGACTATTATTGTTAAGTGCTGCTCCTAATAAACTTCCTAATTGAATCCCCAACGCCTGATTACCACGGTATTTTAATTCATGTAATAATGTTTGCGTGATAGCGTCCTGCGAGTAGAAAAAAAGGCTGGTGGCTGCTTGTACCTGTATTCGTCCCCAAAAAATTTTTTCAACGGGGTTATCAGCATGTTCCGTAAAATGAGTTTGCGGGAGTCGGTGTAAACAACGTAAACAAATTTCAGTTTGTGGATCCAATCGATCTGAACCACAACCTGCACAATAATGCGGATAAAAAAGACTGGCAGCTGCGGCTGCCCAATTAGTAAGTACGCCCACTGCAAGTTTATCTTTCGAATAAGTAACGATAGAGTTCTTCGACCCGGGCTAATGCCACTACTTCAATACCACTTTGTTTGGAAGCAGGTCTATTTTTTTTCTCTTTGTAATTATATCGGGAAACAATAATTTTTTCAAAGCCTAATTTGGCACCTTCTGCAATACGTTGCTCAATCCGATTAACCGCTCTGATTTCTCCACTCAATCCCACTTCGCCAGCAAAACAAATCGAGGAGGGGAGTGGTATATCTTCGTAGGAGGATAGTAACGCACACAATACTGCTAAATCAATGGAAGGATCTTCAACCTTCAACCCGCCCGCAATATTTAGAAATACATCTTTGTTGCCAAATTGAAACCCGCCTCTTTTTTCTAATACTGCCAATAATAATTGTAAGCGACGCAGATCAAACCCACTTACTGTTCGCTGAGGAGTACCGTAAACAGATTGCGTAACTAATGCTTGCACTTCAATCAATAAGGGCCGCATTCCTTCAAGCGTGGCAGCAATGGCAATACCACTTAGTGCTTCTTCTTTTTGTGTGAGTAAAATTTCACTGGGATTAAGAACGCCTCGCATACCCGTTTCATTCATCTCATAAATACCCAACTCGGCAGCACTCCCAAAGCGATTTTTGAGTGTACGCAGTATCCTGTATGCATAGTGTCGGTCCCCTTCAAATTGCAATACGGTATCTACCATATGCTCCAATACTTTGGGACCTGCAATCTGCCCTTCTTTAGTAATATGACCAATCAAAAATACCGGTGTGTTAGTTTCTTTTGCAAAGCGTTGAAATTCTGCTGCACATTCGCGGATCTGGGATACCGAACCTGCTGATGCATCCAGAAAAGGAGTTTGAAGCGTTTGAATTGAATCAACAATAATCAATCCCGGTTTTAATTTTTTTATCTCTTGAAAAATTACACTGGTGTTGGTCTCAGTCAATAAATAAAAATCCGGGTTTTGTAATTGTAATCGATCCGCTCTCATCTTTATCTGCTGTTCACTTTCTTCACCGCTTATATAGAGTACGGAAACATTTTTTAACCAAAGACCAGTTTGTAAAAACAAAGTAGATTTTCCAATTCCTGGTTCACCAGCAACCAATATCAAACTTCCTAGCACAATGCCACCGCCGAGTACACGATTCAACTCCGCATCGCACGTTACAATACGACGCTCCTGATTGCTTTTAACCTGATCAAGCGTAGTTATTTTTCCTTTTCTTTTTTCTTCGCCGTAGGCAGACCAATCCTGATATTCTTTTGCATTGTCTTTGTGTACTATCTCCTCTACATAACTATTCCATGTGCCGCATCCAGGACATTGACCCAACCACTTTACGCTTTGATGACCGCAGTGTTGGCAGAAAAATGATGTTTTAGTTTTACTCATACTTAAAATGAAAAGGGCCAATCTTTCGACTGACCCTTTTACTTACTAACCCATTAAATTCTATTGCTAAATTAGCAAGGGAGGGGTGATTTTAAAATTAAATTTAATTGTTGTGCATAACTTTTGGTTCATTCCCCCTCCCTGACAGGGGGGATAAATGAGGGCAAACTATATACTTAAGTAATTGATAATCAATAATAAAATATGATTTTTTATACGGACGAAATCGAGGTAACCCTCAGCTTTAAATATTTTTTACCCCCTTTGGGATGACAAAAAGACGTATTCAAAAGTGCCTGAGCGGGTGGCGATAAATTTGTAGTAATTTTGAATATTAAAACAATCAATTTTCATGACCAACGAAATTATGCTCGTATCCCTCCTATTTCTGGGGATCAGCTTTTTAGTGTCTTCTATCTTAAAGGGGAAATTTAGCCGTTACAGTAAGCTTCAACTATCTAAAGGCTTGTCAGGCAAGGAGATAGCTGAAAAAATGCTGCGCGAAAATGGTATATATGACGTTACCGTTACTTCTGTAGATGGGTTTCTTTCCGATCATTATAACCCACTCAATAAAACAGTAAACCTAAGCCCAGATGTGTACAACGGAGTATCTGTTTCAGCTGCTGCAGTAGCCGCCCATGAGTGTGGTCATGCTGTACAACATGCCACAGCCTATGGTCCCTTGGTTTTCAGAAGCCGTATGGTACCGGTAGTTCAGTTTAGTGCTACCATTGTTAACTGGATATTGATGGCAGGGATTATTATGTTGGCTGTGAGCAACAACGCTACGGTGTTGTTGATTGGGATCATCATGATGTCTCTTACAGTTTTATTTAGTTTGGTGACCTTACCTGTGGAGTTTGATGCTAGTAAGCGCGCACTTGCTTGGTTGGAGCAAACAAATGTTACTAATTCAGAAGAGTACCCCTTGGCAAAAGATGCATTGAAATGGGCAGCCACCACATACGTGGTAGCAGCACTTGCTGCAGTGGTTACACTGATTCAGTATATCATGATTTACCTGAACAGTCGCGAACGATAATTTAATTAGATCAGGAGAGTTTGATCTCTTCTTCGTTCTTATCAAAAAAACGATATTCGGTCAGATGAAAGGAGCTGTCTGCAACGACAGTTGTTTTCTGGCTGAATTTTTTATTCCAACCAGCCATCTTTGTTTTCCAGAACCAACCTTTAGTGAGATAAGCGTAGAGAATTGGATGAACAACTAGTTTAAGTTGTGTATGCTTATGTGTAATCAAATAGCTTAGGTTCTTTTCGATTTCGTCTTCCAACAATAGCGTAGACGTGATTTTCCCTGTGCCATTGCAAGTAGGACAAGCTTCTTGTGTGTTGATGGTTAGCTCTGGCTTCATGCGTTGACGCGTAATCTGCATGATGCCAAATTTGGAGATGGGAAGTATGGTATGCTTTGCCCGATCTTGAGACAAACACGCTTCCATTTTATCATGAAGTTTACGTTTGTTCTCCGGCAACTTCATATCAATAAAGTCTACAACAATGATGCCTCCTAGATCACGTAAGCGTAACTGACGTGCAATTTCTTCTGCAGCTTCCAGATTTGTTTCCAGAGCATTTTGCTCCTGATTACTTCCTACACTTTTATAACCGCTGTTTACATCAATTACATGCAGTGCTTCCGTGTGTTCGATAATGATATAAGCTCCACTATCCAGGTTTACGGTTTTCCCAAATGCGGATTTTACTTGCTTGGTTATTCCATAGGTATCATAAATAGAGGATCCGTTTCCATAGTAAGAAACAATTTCTTCTTTTTCGGGTGCTATTCGCTGGATATAACTTTTTGTATCGTTGTACAGCGTTTTATCGTTGATTACAATTTTATTAAAATCAGCATTGAGTAAATCTCGCAGGATACTGGTTGTCTTGGTTTGTTCGCTTAGAATTTTTGCAGGAGGAACGGCACCTTTTAAATTCTGTTGAATGGTAGCCCAGGTGGCCGTAAGTGTAGCCAGGTCCTCGTGCAGTTCAGCTGTTTTTTTACCTTCTGCAGCCGTACGGACAATTACTCCAAAATTCTTGGGCTTAATTGCTTCAATCAGTTTCTGTAAACGTTTTCTTTCTTCGCCAGAATGTATTTTTCTGGATACAGCCACCACATCATTAAAGGGCGTCAATACCACAAAACGGCCGGGTAATGAAATCTCACAACTTAAACGAGGTCCTTTTGCAGCAATGGGTTCTTTCAGTATCTGTACAAGTACGGAAGGTTTTCCGTTCATCACCTCGCTGATTTTTCCTGTTTTTAAAATTTCAGGTTCAACGGTGAATTTGCTAAAGTCCAGTCCTTTTTCAGTTTTATCATTAATTGAAAAGTGAGTAAACTTCAGCAGTGAGTTTATGTAGGGGCTTAAATCTGTATAATGGAGAAAGGCGTCCTTTTCAAATCCTACATCTACAAAGGCGGCATTTAAACCGGGGATTAATTTTTTCACCTTCCCCAGGTAGAGATCACCCACCGCAAAGCGGGCGTCACTTCTCTCGTTATGTAACTCAACGAGTTTTTTGTCCTCGAGCAGTGCTATCTCAACACCCTGCGCGGTGACATTGATGATTAATTCTTTGTTCATTACAGCTTGGGTACTGTATTACCTATGGAACCTGCTCCATTAATTATAGGAACAGGAGACGGTAAAAACCGGCTGATAAAATACGCAATTGCGTAAACGGCTACAATGTTCGAGAACAGTTTCGAATAAATAGTCGAAAACAACCGGGGACTGAAAACAAAAAGTTAGTACCGGGCCAAGAAAGCCCGATTACTTATTTGTTTCTCTTCTTATGACGATTCTTTCTCAGTCTTTTTTTACGCTTGTGCGTCGCAATCTTATGACGCTTCCTCTTTTTACCACAAGGCATACCAGAAATTTTTTTATTTGTTAAAAATTAGTTTTTCAATTTGTTTTTGGAACTATTGTTTTAGTGCTCCGATCCGATCCTTTATTGCTTGCCTGATTTCAGGTTGTTCAATCAGTTGCAGGCTTTTTTCATACCACTTTACGGCTTCCATTTTTTCGCCCGTTCTTTCATAGAGATCTGCCAGTAGCAAATGCGCTTCTATATTTTGGGGTTCTACTTTTATCACAGTTTGTAAACGAGTGATTCCTTTATCAAACTGTCCGGATACTATGGAGGCTTTCACTAGGGTTAGTTGAGCGTAAACATTGGTGCTGTCTTGCTGTACTACTTCCCGGATAAGTGCAATTCCTTCCATTGGGTTGGTACTGATGTTGCCAAATAAATAGCAAGCACCCAGTCCTACCTTGGTGGAATCATTGTTGGGATTGATCTTCAAAGAGCGCTCGTATAGGTCCTTGGCTTGCAAAGCTTTCCATTGGCGTCGTGGGCCATCCGGATCCTCTTGCAGGTTATCTAGGAACAAACGGGCTGCGAAGGTGAGGCTTTTTTCGGAATTTTCCAATCGTGCAGCAAGAGCTTCGTTCCACGCATACAGTTCAAAAAGCGGGGATTCTTCGGACCAAAAATGGGCAAGTTCTTGATAGGCAGCGAGTTGTGCAGCGGGGGTTGCTGCAGTTTTTAGTTTTTCTTCCAGACTTTTCAGTGCTAAATTAAGTTGGCTGGTCAGGTTTTTTTCTGCCGAAACACGTGCTGAATCAATCGAATACGTATTGATAGCTGGAGTTGCAGCCAATGGTGTATCACTAACCTTTTCTTTTTCAGGTACAAAACGGCCAAAAACAAAAAGTAGAATTATAAGGGACAAGCCAATGCCCGCCAATATTAATTGGGGTTTTTTCACGATCTAGATTTTCCGGGCAAAGTTACCGGATTGATCGCTTAATCTTCCTCACCAGGTCCAGTGTCAGGTTTGGGCTCTTTCAGTTTCTTCACCTCGGCAACAAATTCTTTTGCAGGCTTAAAGGCGGGGATGTAGTGTTCTGGAATATGAACGGCTACATTTTTCTTGATGTTACGACCAATTTTTGCAGCCCGCTTTTTTGTGATGAAACTGCCGAATCCCCTTATGTAAATGTTTTCGCCACCGGTAAGCGTGTCTTTGACTTCCTTGAACATAGTTTCAAGAGCCACAAGTACATCCACCTTAGGTATACCAGTTTTTTCCGCGATCTGATTTACAAGGTCGGCCTTTCTCATGATGCGTGTTTTGAGTTTACTCTGCCAATCTAAGCTAAAATATTGTGATTATCAAATAAATAGACATATTTTTTTTAGATTTATGATCTAATGCCAGCCAAAAAGTCCCAAAATTCCTTTTCTTCCACGCTTTTTGCATGGAATTTGGCCAAAAACCACCGAAAAATGCCTTGGAAAGGGGAAAAAGACCCCTATCGGATATGGTTAAGTGAGATTATTTTACAGCAAACCAGGGTGGAACAGGGGTTAGGCTACTACCAGCGGATATTAAAAGCGTACCCAACAGTTAAAAAACTTGCAAAAGCTGATGATAATCAAGTGTTTAAGCTTTGGGAAGGCTTGGGATATTACTCTCGATGCCGGAATTTGTTGGAAACAGCTCGGTTTATTGCTGAAAAAAGAAAAGGAGTTTTCCCCGATTCCTTTGAGGGCCTCAAGTCACTGAAGGGAGTAGGGCCTTATACAGCAGCGGCTATTGCCTCCTTTGCCTTCAATCTGCCACACGCTGTGGTGGATGGTAACGTGTTTCGTGTATTGGCCAGGGTTTTTGGCATTGATCTTCCCATTGACTCAACGGAAGGTAAAAAGAGGTTTACTGAATTAGCCAATACCTTATTAGATCCCGAACAACCTGGTATTTATAATCAGACAATCATGGATTTTGGTGCTACCATTTGTAAGCCGCTTGCCCCTCATTGTCAAAGCTGTCCTTTTAAAAAAACCTGTGTGGCTTTTCAGGAAAAAAAAGTTAGTCAATTCCCCGTCAAGCATAAAAAAATTGTGTTGAAGCAGCGTTGGTTTTATTTTTTATTGCCTTCCTATCAAGGAAAATTGCCTGTAAAGATTCGAACTGAAAAGGATATTTGGCAGGGGCTGACAACTTTCCCCATGCTGGAATTGGATAAAGAAGCTTCCATAAAAACCTTATTGAAGTTGGCAGAGAAAAACAAACTGATTCCTGCCAATGCCTATGCTGTTGAGTTTATTTCACCACTTTATCGGCAAACATTGTCACATCAGATTATTGTAGGGCAGTTTATCCGAATCCGATTGCGGAAAAAGCCCATATTGGATACAGACTGGAAATGGCTGGATGCAACAGCATTGAAAGCCCAAGCTTTCCCACAGTTGATCAATCAATATTTGCAGGCATCCGCCACACAAACTATTCTATTCTAAGCAAACGCGTTAAATTCAATAAATTTGTAACGCGTTCATCAAAAACATTTCGCTTGGAGCCTCCGTCAAACGGACTATTTATTGTTTCTTATTTATTATTCCATTTCCTGGCTGTAGTGCCACAGGGAGTTACTTTCCTGGTTATAGTATTGGTATTACTGCTGCTATTATCATTTGTGATTGCAGGTAATGAAGCTGCATTGTTCTCCCTTTCCAAAAGAGATATTGATGTGCTTAAAACCAAGCAACATGAATCTGCCAGACGTATTGTGCAATTGCTATCAGTACCTAAGCAGCTGTACGCCACCTTGCTCATGGCTGGGACCTTTGTAAATATTTGCAGCATCTTGTTGGCTAATTATCTTATACTTCCTTTGTTCCCTGCGGGATGGCTGGCGGTATTAGTTCGTATTTTACTACTTGTTTTTTTAGTTTTTTTTACCACCAGAATACTTCCCAAAATTTGGGGCACCCAACATAATCTTCGTTTTGCCCATGATTGGTCATTTGTAGCGGCAGGACTACATGCACTTTTATTTGGACTTAGTAATTGGCTAGTGAAGTTGGCGGATCAAATTGCTAGAACTACTGGTGCCAATCGGTCACAAGAAATCAGTAAACAAGAATTAGACGACGCTATTGAATTTAAATCTGATCAGGAAGCTTCCGTTGCAGAAAAAAATATCATGAGGGGTGTGGTTAAGTTTGGGGGCATTGCCGTCAAACAAATCATGCGAAGCAGATTAGATGTATCTGGTGTTGACTATCAACTTTCTTTTCCGGATTTATTACAACGTGTGCAAGAGTTGCATTATTCAAGATTGCCCGTGTATAAAGGAAGTTTGGACGAAGTAGTAGGGATACTTTATACAAAGGATCTACTTCCTTGCCTGGAAGCGCCTGCTAATTTTGATTGGCACAAATTATTACAAGCTCCTTACTTTGTTCCTGAACCAAAGCTTATTGAAGATTTGTTGAAAACATTCCAGCAACGTCGTATCCATTTTGCAGTAGTGGTGGATGAGTTTGGAGGAACCAGTGGCATAGTAACTATGGAGGATATTCTGGAAGAAGTAATTGGGGATATTCGTGATGAATTTGATGAGGAGGAAGCAATGGGGCAACAACTGGATGATCATACGTATCTATTTGAAGGGAAAATCTTGCTAACTGATTTATGCAGAGCCCTATCCGTTCCCACTGATACCTTCGAGGAAGTAAAAGGAGATAGTGATTCGTTGGCTGGATTATTATTAGAGCGCGTAGGGGCACTTCCTGCCAAGGATCAAGTAATTGTATTTGGAGATTTTGAATTTAAAGTGTTGGAAATAGAACAAAATCGAATTCAACGTGTTCAAGTATCTACTCATTATCCCTCTTTATAAAATAATGCAACTGATACGTTTCATAGGATTTGTTTTTATGGTGGGTATTGCAATCAGCAGCTGCAACAGTCCTTATACCGTGGGGAAAAAGCGAGGCTATTTTGCTATTGAATTCCCTGCCAAGCAATACCAGACTTTTGATCAGCCGGGCTATCCCTATACGTTTGAATACCCGGTATATGCTCAGGTAAAAAAGGATTCTACCTTTTTTCAGGATCGGGCAGAAGATTGGTGGATCAATATTGAGTTTCCTCGATTTGCTGGTAGAATTCATATTAGTTATAAGCCAATTGATAACAAGAATAAACTTGATTCATTAGTGGAGGATGGATTTAGAATGGCATATCGACAACACATTAATATGGCTACCGGTATTAAAGACAGTGTATTCAGTACACCAGTGGGGATTGAGGGTATTTATTTTGATTTAGGTGGTAATACAGCTACCGCCAACCAATTTTTTGTAACGGATTCCATACAACATTTTTTAAGAGGCGCCCTTTACTTTGACGCAACTCCCAATGCGGATTCATTAGGAGTAGTGAATAATTTTTTAAAAGAGGATTTATTGCATTTGATTCAAACACTCCGGTGGAGAAACGGGGACCCTAAAAAATAAATATGATACTCGTAGACAATAAAATAATTAGTGACGATGTGCTCGAGAAGCAATTTGTATGTGATCTGACTAAATGCAAAGGCGCTTGTTGTGAGGATGGCGATGCAGGCGCACCGCTGGAAGAAGAAGAGAAAGCCATTATCAATAAAGTCTATGCTATTGTCCGGCCTTATTTAACTAAGGCAGCTGTGAAGGAGATTGAAAAAAATGGTAAATATGTTTTGCATGAGGAATTTGGTTGGGTTACGCCTACCTTACCCAGTGATAAAGAAATATGTGTGTATGGGCTACGCGAAAAAGATGGCACCATTCACTGTGCTTTTGAAAAAGCGTATGCTGAGAAAAAAATAGATTGGAAAAAACCCATTAGCTGTCACCTTTATCCCATCATTGCCGAGCAGAGTGAGTATGCCAATACTGAAAGGATTAATTACGAACCCCGTCCCAAAGTATGCACACCGGCCTGCCAATTGGGTAAGAAACTAAAAGTGCCGGTTTATCAGTTTTTAAAAGAACCAATTGTCCGTAAGTGGGGGTTACCATTTTGGGAAGCGTTGGATACACTGGCAAAAGGTGAGTGGAAACAAAAAGAGTAGTTTATCTTTGAAAGAATCGTAGCATATTTATGGAGGTGAAGGAAATCCAGGAACAATTTTTAGCAAGTAGTACGGTAAAGGCTGCTGATCGGGAACATCGTCGTAAAATCAATTTTAATATTGGTAAGTATAATGCGGTGGTGCCGAAAGGAAAGCAACAATTCATGAATGTTGAGCTGGCCCGTGAAAAAGCAAAAAATGCAAAATGGAAAGCTATTGCCACGCTGGATAAACAGCTAGAACTTTTTGAATCCATAATCACGGCACGTGGTGCAAAAGTTATTTGGGCTGAAGATGTTACACAAGCACAAGAGGCAATTGGAAAAATTTGTCGGGAAAAAAATTGTAAAACACTGGTAAAGAGTAAAAGCATGGTAACCGAAGAGATTCATCTCAACGATTATCTGGCTTCTATTGGAGTGGAGAGTGTTGAAACGGATTTGGGCGAATACATCCAGCAATTAGATGGGGAGGCTCCTTATCATATTGTTACACCTGCCATGCATAAAAGCAAGGAAGATGTAGCTAAACTTTTTGCAGAAAAACTTGGCACAGATCCTAATGCAACTCCGGAGCAATTAACCTTGAAAGCACGCGAAGTACTACGTAAAAAATATGTGCAGGCAGAGGTGGGTGTGACCGGTGGAAATTTTATTGTAGCGGATGTAGGAGGAATTGCTGTTACTGAAAATGAAGGGAATGCTCGATTGAGTTGTGCATGGCCATCCACACATATTGTGGTGGTAGGAATTGAAAAAGTAATTTCTTCTTGGAGTGATCTTCAATTATTCTGGCCCCTGCTGGCTACCTATGGAACGGGCCAACGTGTTACGGTTTATAATTCACTACTTACGGGTCCTCGTCAGCCGCAGGAAACAGACGGCCCACAGGAGATGATTGTAATTTTATTGGACAACGGCCGCACTACTATTTTGGCGGACGAAAGACAGCGTGAAAGTTTATACTGTATCCGTTGTGGTGCTTGTTTGAATGCTTGTCCGATTTATAAAAATATTGGTGGACATGCGTACGGTGTTACCTATAGTGGTCCGATTGGTTCTGTAATCACACCACACTTGCAAGGGTTGGATGAATACAAACACCTTAGCTACGCCTCTTCACTCTGTGGAAATTGTACGGCTGTCTGTGCTGTTAAAATAAATCTCCACGAATTACTACTGGAGAATCGAAATCAATCCGTGCGCGAGAAAAAGAATAATTGGAAAGAAAAAGCGGCCTGGCAAGCTTGGAAGCAGGCCATGTTGTTCCGACCGGCTATGAATATGGCTAATGGAAAAATGAAAAATTGGTTTGTCAATAAAGTTTTCACGGCCTGGACCGCTCAACGCGGACCCCTCACGTTTCCGGATAGAACGTTCAATCAGCAATGGCGTGATAAATACGGCGATCAGTAGCGCTCACATGCCCTCTGTTTCGGGTTGTTCAACACTGGTAGTATTTCTAAAAGCTTGATTCACCAGCCATACACCCAGTAATGCCACCGCACCTCCCATGATAATAAAGAAGGAAATTTTTTCATCAAACAGCCAAGCTCCAAGTAAAAGAGCTACCACGGGATTGACATAAGCATAAATCGATACCTGCTCCGTTGGTAAATGTTGCAGTGCGTAGAGATAACACAAGAAAGAAAAAACGGATCCCATCAATACCATGTATCCAATTACAGCCCAGGATTGCCAGGGGATTGATTCTATTGGAATAGCAAATCCGGTAACATGCGTGCCCACCGTTAAAACGGTTCCCGAAAGAAGCATTTGGATTCCCATACTGAAATACGGATTGAAGTGAGCTGCTTGCTGCTTCGTGTAAAGAGTGGCAAAGGCCCAACTCCAGGTAGCCAACAAGGAAAGCATGATGCCAAATCGAAAAGAAGGATCCAGAAAATCCAGCAAGTGATCATAAAATATGATACAGACACCGGTAAATCCAACCAGCAAACCTGTAATAGCTTTTTTGGGTAATCTTTCTTTGGAAGTAAATAAACCAATTACTACTAACCAGATGGGAAAAATGGCTCCCATAATTGCAGCCAATCCCGCTGAAATATATTTTACACCCCAGGTGCTAAGCCCATTGCTGAGAATAAAATTTAAGAGAGCTAATAGTAGTAGTGGTCGCCACTCTTTCCCTTTTGGGAAAGGGGCTCTGATAATTAAAAAATAGGTAACGTAAAGTATTCCTGCGCTCAATTGCCTTAAACCAGCCAATTGCAAGGCAGGTATATGACGAACGCCTTCTTTTGAAGCAACCCAGGTTGTTCCCCATAAGACACAAACTGCAGCTAAGGCAAAAATGGCTTTGGTTCGTGTTCCTTTTTTGTGAAGGGTGAAGGGGTTGAACTCAGCCAGCTTCCTAAGCGTCTCTGCAGGAGTTTGAAGGAATAGCTGGTTGAAATCAAATCTTGCCATTAGTGTTTGAAGTGACGAAGCCCGGTAATGACCATGGTTAGTCCGTTTTGTTTGCAATAATCAATAGAGTCTTGATCTCGGATAGAACCTCCGGGTTGAATAAATGCAGTAATGCCTGCTTCATGTCCCATTCTTACGCAGTCATTAAAAGGGAAAAAAGCATCGCTGGCCATCACCGCTCCCTTTAAATCTGCACTGAACTGTTTTGCTTTTTCAACGGCTTGTCTTAAGGAATCAATTCGACTAGTCTGTCCACATCCCTTTCCAATTAATTGTTTGTTTTTTACCAATGCAATAGCATTTGATTTTAAATGCTTGCATACAATATTAGCAAATAATAAATCTGCTTTTTCGATTTCATTACACGCGCGTCCGCCTGTCTCATTCCAGGTGGCGGCATTACCCTGATCAGGAACTTGTGTCAGAACACCTCCTAATACATTTTTAAAAGAAACGGAGTCGGTTAAGTTTTGTTTTTGCTCCAGCAAAATCCGATTCTTTTTGCTCTGCAAGATTGCCAGCGCTTCCGGATCAAATGCCGGTGCTATTAACACCTCAAAGAAAATAGCATTGATTGCGGTTGCCGTTTCAATATCGATGGTTTTATTAGTAATTAGCACTCCGCCAAAAGCACTCTCCGGATCACCTGCCAGCGCTGCCTCCCAGCTTTCTCTTACGGTGGCTCGCTGCGCCACTCCACAAACATTGGTGTGTTTGATAATGGCAAAAGTGGTGGTATCAAATTCGCGAATAAGTTGTAGAGCGGCATCTACGTCTACCAAGTTATTATAGGAAAGTTCTTTGCCTCCTAATTGCGTAAATAAAGAAGTTAACGCCCCATAAAAGGTAGCTGCTTGGTGTGGATTTTCACCATAGCGTAAGGAACGTGGGTTGCCGGCAGCTTCCACAAATTGTAAGGTTGCAGCTGGATCAAAATATTTTGCAATGGCTACATCATAACGCGCCACCACTTGAAATGCTTTGGCAGCAAATTCTTTTCGTTGTTCCAGTGTGGTAGCACCCTCTTGTTGCGTAAGCAGTGTTACGAGTGTATTGTATTCTGTTTTGGCTGCCAAGACAATTACATCTTTAAAGTTCTTTGCTGCTGCACGAATCATGGAAGGCCCGCCTATATCAATTTTTTCAATAATTGCTTTTTCATCAGTAGTGGAAGCAACAGTTTCTTCGAATGGATATAGATCAACTATAACTAAGTCCAGCGTGGGAATTTTGTATTGCTCCATTTCCTGCACATGCGTGGCATCCTCGCGTTTACCTAAGATCCCTCCAAATACTGAAGGATGTAAAGTTTTTACACGTCCTCCTAAAATGGAAGGGTATCCCGTTAATTGCTCAACTGGGACTACCGGTACCCCCAGGGATTCGATAAAAGTTTGTGTACCCCCGGTGGAGTAAATCGTTACTCCTTGTTGGTGTAGCAAACTAATTAAGGGTTCCAACCCGTCTTTATAAAAAACTGAAATGAGGGCGGTGCGAATGGTTTTATTCATGGAGTGTGGAGCGTTGGAAGAAGAGCAAATGTACTTGATGGAGGGGAGTATACAAAAGCACCATCGGTTAACATATCATGAATGGGAATGTTTTGTGCAAGTAGCAGTTTTTTCCAGTTTTCACGGGTTCGCGTGCCAAGGGTTCCATCCAAAAGGGCTAAGGAGATAGGGTGGTGTTGTATCCAACTTACTCCATTATAGGGGGCAGACTTTGTGACAAGGAGTAGAATTTCTTTTTCGCTTTCGGTAGGCATAGTTGGTTTATATTTCCGGTGGGGTACCAGCATTGTCCATCGGCCAATTTGGAAGTGAGGAGTTAGCAGCATTTCTTTTTGCTGATGGATGCGATAAAATCGATTACTGGAAATTAGCAATCCATTTTTTTTAAAATCTTTTGTGTAGGTATTACTGTCAAGCAGGTGTATGGCCTGATTTCCTTTGATCCAACTGAGCATGGAGCCGGACTTTGATTGGTAGATCACCATTGCTTCTTGCTTTTGATGAAGTGAAATATCTCCATATTGGAAAGCCATCAGCAAGCAACCCCAACAACCCGTTAATACGCCACCTGTTTTACTATTTAGTAATAACCAACCCGCTCCTGTGCAAATGATACCCAATAGTAAAGCGGCCTCACCCCAAGTCCAATGCAATTCATCCAATTGTATACCGGGTATTTCACTAATAAATTGAATATATTGATTCATCCATTGTATCATTTTTTGGGCAAGCATCCCCGTTGCAGTATTTATAATAGGGATAGGCGCAGTGAATAGCAATAGTAGAAGGATGTAAAGAATACAACTGGAAAGCGGCACTGCTATTACATTGCTTACTAAAAACCCAAGTGGAAATTGCTGAAAGTAGTATACAGTAAAAGGGGTGGTTAATAGTTGAGCCGCTAGGGTAACTGCTAATAACGTGGTTATGGGTTTAATGAATCGGTGACGCGTTGTCAGCAATTCTTGTATTGGTTTTGCAAAAAGTAGAATACTTAGTATTGCCACAAATGATAATTGAAAACCCAAGTCCCATAGCCAATAGGGTTGTAGCACCAACAAAAAAAAGCCTGCAGCCGCTACGGTATTCAGCGAAGATGGTTTGCGCCCCATCATTTTTCCTATTGCTTGAATGGTAAATGCAAGGGCTGCTCGTAATACCGAAGGGGTAGCTCCTGCCAGCAGTGTAAACATCCAAATGATAGCAATTATTACTAACTGAGAAAGCAATAGTCCTATTTTACTTTTTTCAAGCGGGCCCACAAAAAATTGTAGCAACCACCCCAGTAATGCTAAGTGCATCCCGGAAATAGCAATGATGTGCACCACACCTGTTTTGCTATAGCTCTCTTGTAAAACGGGATCTAACTGTTGTCTGTACCCAATCAGCAGGGCTGCAGCTAGTCCGGCAGCTTTTGTATCCTGGATGGTGGCATTCAATATCGCTACTATTTTCTGTTGGATGGTGTTGAGTAGTCTTGTAAAAGAAAAGTGGTTATAACTGCTATCAAGTAGAATAAGGTCACCATTTTTTATTGCGCATCGATGCGTGATTTGTTGACGAGCAACATATAGTGCCCAATTTCGCTGGCCCGGATTACCCGTATGTAATAACAGCGTTGGCTTTTTAAGCAATAAGATTTTATTTCCCGGTTGCAGCTGACTGAGAATTTCAGATTGATAGCTGGTGAGTAAAATTTTTCCAACAGCAGATTGTTGTATTTTTTCATTTCGTAATGAATATACCCTTGCTACTAATTGCGTAGTAGTTGATTTTTCAACGGGTACTGTTTCAATAAGCAACTCCAACGTGGCCCCGGGAAATTGTACTTCCTTTTTCCCAATCCAGTTTTTTTGCTGACGGATATCCTTTTGTTTTAGAAGCAGCTGTCCGGCAGTAGTAAATAATAATAAATAGATTAAGGGGAGTAAGTGTTGCCATTGAAATCTTTTTTTGGGGGATACCCAATAAAATAGTACAAGTAATAGCAGGCCTGCACTAGCAAACAAAACAATACAAACATCTCCAATAGATACGTATTCCTGGATTAGAATACCCAGAAAAAGTCCCAGGAAGGGAAAGAAAAAGGGAGTCCGATGTATAAAAAAAAGCAGCGCTTGTAACACACTGCCAGTATAATTGCCTTATTTGATCAATACAAGAGGGAACAGCTATTTACTCAAGTACATGCTCCTGTCTTTATATAATTGACGGAAGTAAGGGTCACGTAAATCATCAATAAAACGGATGGCCTCCCCAGTTGATTTCATTTCAGGACCTAGTTCTTTGTTTACTCCCGGAAATTTATTGAAGCTAAACACGGGCTCTTTAATGGCAAAACCTTTCAGTTTTTTCTCAAAATTGAAGTCTTTTAATTTATGTGTTCCCAACATCACCTTGGTGGCTACATTCAAATAAGGAATTTGATAAGCTTTGGCAATAAACGGAGTAGTTCTGGAAGCGCGCGGGTTTGCTTCAATTACGTAAACCTTTCCGTCTTTGATTGCAAACTGAATATTGATAAGACCTTGAATTTTCAAGGCACGTGCAATTTTCTCTGCATACCCCTCCATCTTTTGAATAAGTAGTGGGGAGAGATTGAAAGCAGGCAGCACCGCATTACTATCACCCGAGTGGATACCGGCCGGCTCAATATGTTCCATTACCCCCATCACATGAAAATCAGTGCCATCAAATATGGCGTCAATCTCTGCCTCTTGACAACGATCTAAGAAATGGTCTATCAAAATTTTGTTACCAGGAATATGTTTGAGCAAACTAACTACCGCTTTTTCTACTTCTTCATCATTGATCACAATTCGCATGCGTTGTCCGCCCAGTACATAGGAAGGACGAACTAAAACAGGATAACCAACTTTATTTGCTACTGTAACGGCCTCGTCTACATTCCAAGCGGTTCCATATTCAGGATAAGGAATCCCCAGTTCTTTTAGCGTATCGCTAAATCGACCACGATCCTCGGCAATATCCAAACTATCAAAGGACGTACCGATTATTTTGATACCACGTTGGTGTAATCGTTCAGCCAGCTTCAAGGCGGTTTGTCCGCCTAATTGTACAATGACGCCTTCGGGTTTTTCATGTTCTACAATTTCCCAAAGATGCTCCCAAAAAACAGGTTCAAAATATAGTTTATCGGCCAAGTCAAAATCAGTGGAAACAGTCTCGGGATTACAGTTGACCATGATGGCTTCAAATCCTGCTTCTTTAATGGCTAATAAACCATGCACACAGCAGTAGTCGAATTCAATACCCTGCCCAATTCTGTTAGGACCGGATCCCAACACAATAATTTTTTTCTTATCAGAAACCACACTTTCTGTATGATTTCCTTTTTCAAAAGTGGAATAGAAATAGGGTGTCTTAGCTTCAAATTCAGCGGCACAGGTATCTACCATTTTGTATACGCGTGTAATACCTGCTTTTTTTCTTTTTTCATACACGGCATCCTCATCGCCATTACGAACAATACGCGCAATTTGTTCGTCACTAAATCCCTCCACTTTTGCTTCTTCCAATAAAGCCAGTGGAAGTTCTTCCAAACTATATTTTGCCAACTCTTTTTCAAGGTTGACTATTTTTTGAATTTCATATAAAAACCAACGATCAATTCCATTGGTGGCTTTGGAAATAGAGCTCACTGAAATACCAGCTTGCAAGGCATCCTTGATACGGAATAAGCGATCCCATTTTGGCGTTTTGATATAATCCAATAATTCCTCAGCACGCATCAAACTCTTACCATAATATCCAAGTCCTACCGCATTATTCTCCAAGCTTTGACAAGCTTTTTGAATGGCTTCAGTAAAACTGCGTCCGATACCCATCACTTCGCCCACACTTTTCATTTGTAATCCTAGTGTATCATTAGCACCTTTGAATTTATCAAAGTTCCAACGCGGGATTTTGACAATCACATAATCCAGGGTTGGTTCAAAATAAGCAGAAGTGGTTTTTGTAATTTGATTTTCTAGTTCGTCCAGATTATATCCGATGGCCAGTTTTGCTGCAATTTTAGCAATGGGATAACCGGTTGCTTTACTAGCCAGTGCGGAGGAACGGCTCACCCTTGGGTTGATTTCAATGGCAATGATTTCTTCTGTATCGGGGTTCAATGCAAACTGTACGTTACATCCTCCGGCAAAATTTCCCAAATCACGCATCATCCGAATAGCAGTATTACGCATCAACTGCATAGCGGTATCGCTCAGTGTCATAGCAGGCGCCACGGTAATGGAATCACCCGTGTGAACCCCCATGGGATCAAAATTCTCTACCGTACAGATTATACAAACGTTATCGGCAGCATCGCGTAGTAACTCTAATTCAAATTCTTTCCATCCTAATACTGCTTTCTCTACCAGCACCTCATGAATCGGAGAAGCTTGTAAGCCTCTGTTCAATGCTTCGTCCAAATCATCTTTATCATGTACAAATCCTCCACCGGTTCCACCCAATGTAAACGAAGGACGAATTACCAACGGAAAACCAATTTCTTGTGCAAATTCTTTTCCTTCTAAAAATGAGTTGGCTGTTTTTGCAGTTGCTACTTGTACACCCAACTGAATCATCCACTGTCTGAACTTCTCGCGGTCCTCTGCTTTATCAATGGCTTTAATGTCCACCCCGATCAAACGAACATTGTATTGTTTCCAGATGCCTAACTCCTCTGCTTCTTTTGCGAGGTTCAAAGCAGTTTGTCCTCCCATGGTGGGAAGCACCGCATCAATTTGATTTTCTTGTAATATTTTCTCAATACTCTCAACAGTAAGTGGTAACAGATATACCCTGTCTGCCATCATGGGGTCCGTCATAATAGTAGCAGGATTACTATTGATAAGGATTACTTTAATGCCCTCCTCACGAAGAGAACGAGCAGCTTGTGTACCCGAGTAATCAAACTCACAGGCTTGACCGACAATGATGGGCCCTGAGCCGATAATCAGGACGGAGCGGAGGGAGGTATCTTTTGGCATTTTTAAAAAAACAAATTGTGCAAAGCTAAGGGAAATCAAGGCATGTAAGGAGTGTTTACGCCATAAATTTCTTGGCAGGGACCTTACCTTTGAGCATGCAGAAAAAACTCCTTCTTTTTTCATTTCTTTTCTCCGCTTTTCTTGTTTCCTACGCACAGGCTCCTCAAATTCCAAGAGGGTATTTTAGAAATCCTATGGGTATTCCTATGGGGCTCACTGCCAATTTTGGAGAGCTTCGTACACACCACTGGCACATGGGTTTAGATATCCGAACACAGGCTAAGGAAAACCTGCCCGTTTATGCAGCAGCGGGCGGCTATATTGCATCGATAGGGGTTAGACCGCTTAGTTTTGGACGCTTTATTATAATCAATCATCCTAATGGTCTATCCACCTTATATGCACACCTGAATGATTTTGCACCAGCGTTGGAAACCTATGTTACCAACCAGCAATATCAACAAGAGTCATGGGCTATTGAACTTAAATTTTCACCTGATCAATTCCCGGTTTCCAAGGGCACATTCATAGGATATAGTGGGAATACCGGTGGTTCTGCAGGACCACATTTGCATTTTGAAATCATGGATACTAAAACAGAGCGTCGGTTGAATCCACTTCTTTTTGGTTTTCCATTGGAGGACAAAGTACCTCCGGTAATCAAGGGTCTGGCATTATATGACAGAGGCCGCACCATCAATGGGCAGTCTCCTCGGACAATATCCATTAAAAAAACAACAACGGGTTATACATTGGCCAATGCCCAAGTCCTTACTACATCATTCAGCCAAATTGGGCTGGCCATCCAAGCAACTGACCAGGTAAGCGGCTCATCAAATCCCAATGGAATTTATGCAGCTACATTGGAGGTAGATGGACAAACAATGCTTGCTTTTATTTTAGATAGTATCGATTATGAGCAAACAGGTTATATAAATGCACATATTGATTACAGACATAAGCAGCTGGGTGGCGCCTACTATCAACATCTTTCCATGCTCCCGGGAGAGGGAGGTGTGGCGTATCATCCTTATCAATCTGATGGAGTCATTAAACTAACGGATACATTGCCACACCAAATTGTGGTACGGGTTGCCGATCCTTATGGTAATCAATCGACGCTTCAGTTTCTACTAAAAACTACTAACCCTTGGTTAGGCGCCGCTGCCAATCCCGCTAAACTGCCCGGAAAGGAACCCACGCATTTTGTACCTCGCAATCCGGTATCTATTCGTAAGCCAGATTTTCAAGTTGATTTTCCTGCTATGGGGTTGTATGACAGTCTTCCCATTTTTTATCGCCGTGACCTTTTCCCAATCTTACCAGGAGCTATCACCACGCGTCATCAATTGAATGATCCAACTATTCCGGTTCACCTCAATTTTACAGTGCGGTTAAAACCTGAGCACACCATTCCTGCAAACCTTAAAAGCAAGATAATTGTACAGCGATCCTATGGCGCAGTTAAAAAAGTAAAAAAGGCAAATTGGGAGGGCGAATGGCTGTCTGCCGAATTTGACGACTTTGGTTATTTCCAAGCATTTGTTGATACCATCTCTCCGCAGGTTTCACTAGTCGGTAAAGGGGATACAATTAATGTAAGTGCACTTTCTCGTTTGGTTTTTACTCCCACTGATAATTTTGGAAGTATTAAACGTTTCCGTGCCGAACTAAATGATAGTTGGATACGTTTTACTAATGACAAAGGCCGCAGTTGGATCTATCGATTTGATGATCGTTGTCCCTATGGAGTACATAAATTAACGGTAACCGTAGAGGATCTGGTGGGGAACACCACTACCAAAACCTGGTGGATCAAACGGTCTCCGTACCAACCTCCGGTTAAAAAGTCAAGTAAGAAAGCTGTCAAAAAAAAGAAAAAGTAAATGAGTACACTACAGGTTGGAGACAAAGCTCCTTTATTTACTACCCGAGATCAAGCCGGGAAACCATTTAAACTCTCTTCGCTAAAAGGGAAAAAAGTAATTCTTTATTTCTATCCCAAAGACCTTACTTCAACTTGTACTACGCAGGCTTGTAATTTGCGAGACAACCACAAGAAACTAACAAAAGAAGGATTTGTTGTGATTGGAGTAAGTCCGGATAATGAACAATCACATCAAAAGTTCATTGCTAAAAATAAACTGCCCTTTACTTTAATTACCGATACGGATCACGCCATTGCACTGGCGTATGGCGTTTGGGGCCAAAAAAAGATGTATGGGAATACCTACATGGGGATCCATCGTACTACTTTTATCATTGATGCTGCTGGTAAAATTGAACGCATCATTACTAAGCCTAAAAGCAGTGCGCATGCACAGGAAATTCTTTTTGAAGACTAGTCGGTCTTTATTTTCCATTCTAATTCGCCGTGCTGAATAGGTTTTTCAATTCTATCCAGTAAGAGTTCGCCTTGCTCAGTAATACCAAGCGGGATGGCTTGAAAGCTAGCGCCGGCTCTTGAAAAATTACAGAGCTGACCACGATTGTAAAGGAACTGTTGATATTGTTCTAGTATTTTATGTTGGCCCATACGCATTGCTGTCTGCAAAAAATCAGATAATGCTGCACATAAGCTACTAGCAGCGATAGATGGCTCTGATTGCTTTCCGGTTAATTGAAATAATGAAACCGGATTGGGTAAATCGCTGGAAAATTGAACCTGATTGAGATTGATTCCTATGCCCGCTATGGCCCAATTCCATTGGCCACTACTGGTAATAATATTTTCTATTAGTATACCCCCGATTTTCTGGTTATCCCAGTAAAGATCATTGGGCCACTTAATACAAAATTCATCGGTGGCTACCTGGGATGCTAGCCAGGCTCGGGTTCCGAGGGCTATCATTGCGCTGAGCAGAAATTGTTGTTGAACCGTTAAAAAAGTAGGTTTTAGTAACAGGCTTAGTGCAATTCCCTGGTCTTTTTCTCCCTGCCATTTTTTTCCGCGCTGCCCCTTCCCACTGTGCTGATCCGCTGTGAAAATGGCCATACCGGGAACGGCTTTACCAGCTAAAATGTATCGGCGGGCCTCCTCATTGGTGCTGTCCACTGAGGGGAGGTTCACAAAAGGGTTACCTAAGGGATGCGCAAGAGGTGGCAATTAATTATGTATTTTTACAAGGTTAAAGAAATACGAAACTAAAGCAATCGAATAGTTGGAACAACTGGCAGTACTAGCCGGTGGAAGGACACAAGGATCCTCTGCTGGAAAAAAAGGGGTCAAACGTCTCACCAAGAGCTCCAAGATCATCAAAACAATCATTGCCGCCATTGAAGCTAAAAAGGGCGAGCAAATCGTTTTATTAGACCTACGGAAGATCAACGAGGCAGTCGCCGACTTTTTTATTATTTGCGAAGCAGGCAATCAGCCTCAGATCAGGGCCATCACTGACCATGTGATGGATGAAGTTTCTGATCGATGTGCAGAAAAGCCGTATCGGCAGGAGGGACAAAAGCAAATGCAGTGGGTATTGATTGATTATGTGAATGTAGTGGTGCATGTGATTACTCCGGAATTACGTCGTTTCTATAAATTAGAGGAAATGTGGAGTGATGCTGGTTTTACTGAGGTGGGGGCATCTAAATGATAAAGGGTTAAACAATTTAGCGTTTCAGGCATTATAAGTTATAGAGGAATAAAAGTTATGTTACCAAACAGAGAAAAAAGAAAAACAGGAGATAAAACTCCGGGAACTTCCAGTCGGAAAGGCCCGCAATTCAATATTTATTGGCTTTATGCAATTATTCTGGTCTTTTTGATTGGGTCTCCCCTATTTGGGCCCATGACTCCTAATATGGCCAAGATTAATGAGCTTGAGTTCAAGAATATGGTTGCACAAGGTCAGGTTGATCACTACATCATTATCGACAATAGAAAGTTGGTAAAAGTATACCTCAATCCTGCTGGTCAAAAAGCACATACCAAAGAAATAAAAGAAGCGGCCGGTAAAGTAGAGCCCAAAGGTCCACATATGGCTTTTAAGATTACTGGTGCAGACGGATTCAAAAAATCAATGGATGATTTTTATAGAGAAAAAAGAGATAACGCTGTTCGTGATCAAGTTCCCTATACCGCAACCGAAGTACCTTATGAAGTAGAAAGTGAAAGAGATTGGATCGGCGGAGCTATTCAATTAATCCTTCCCATTTTATTATTTGTAGCCATTTTTGTTTTGATGATGCGCAAGATGGGTGGTGGCGCTGGCGGGGGTCCTGGCGGTGGAGGAATTTTTAGTATTGGTAAATCCAAGGCTACCTTATTTGACAAAGGAACAAGAGTAAATATCACATTTGCAGACGTGGCTGGTTTAGATGAAGCCAAGGTGGAAGTCATGGAAATTGTGGACTTTTTAAAAAATCCAAAGAAGTATACAAACCTGGGAGGTAAAATTCCAAAAGGAGCTTTATTGGTTGGCCCTCCGGGTACCGGTAAAACATTGTTGGCAAAAGCAATGGCAGGAGAAGCACAGGTTCCCTTCTTTAGTTTGAGTGGTTCTGACTTTGTAGAAATGTTTGTGGGAGTGGGAGCCAGTCGTGTGCGGGATCTTTTCAAACAAGCGCGTGAAAAAGCACCTTGTATCATTTTCATTGATGAAATAGATGCTATTGGTCGTGCACGTGGTAAGAATGCCATGATGAGTAATGACGAACGGGAAAGCACACTTAATCAAATGTTGGTGGAGATGGATGGTTTTGGAACTGACACCGGTATCATTGTACTTGCTGCAACCAACCGTCCGGATGTGCTTGATAGTGCGTTATTGCGTCCGGGCCGTTTTGATCGACAGATTTCTATTGATAAACCTGATTTAAAAGGAAGAGAAGATATTTTTAAAGTACACCTCAAGCCCATTAAAATTTCCAAATCGCTGGATATCCATAAACTGGCAGAGCAAACGCCTGGTTTTGCGGGTGCTGATATCGCTAATGTTTGTAATGAAGCAGCCTTGATTGCGGCACGTAAAAACAAAGAGGCTGTTGACATGCAGGATTTTCAGGATGCAGTGGATCGTGTGATAGGTGGACTGGAGAAAAAGAATAAGATCATTTCTCCTGAGGAGAAAAAAATCATTGCCTACCACGAAGCAGGTCATGCTATTTGCGGATGGTTTTTGGAGCATGCGTATCCGCTGTTGAAAGTAACTATTGTTCCTCGTGGTACTGCAGCATTAGGTTATGCGCAGTATACACCTAAGGAGCAGTATCTCTATAATACCGATCAACTCAGTGATCAGATTTGTATGACGCTGGGTGGTCGTGCGAGTGAGGATATTTTCTTTGGAAAGATTTCAACCGGCGCGCAAAATGATTTGCAGCAAATTACCCGTACTGCTTATGCGATGGTAACTGTATATGGAATGAATGAAAAAGTAGGTAATGTAAGTTTCTACGATCCGCTACAAGAAAGTGCATTTACCAAACCGTATTCTGATGATACAGCTAAGCTGATCGATTTTGAAGTACGTCATCTAATTGATGCCGCTTACGAACGAACTAAAAAATTGCTGACGGATAAAAAAGACGAAGTTGAAAAGCTGGCTAATGCGCTGTTGGAAAAAGAAGTTTTATTTCAAAGTGATGTTGAGGCTTTGATTGGAAAGCGTCCGTATGAGGAAAAAAAGGTCATTACTACAGAAGACATAACTCCTGTTGAAAGTGCGTCTACTGAAACACACCCCACGACCTCATCAACTGATCAGGAGAATAGCATTACCGAAAGCAATGCTTGATTATGAATATCTCACCTGCCAAGGAAAATATGCTGAAGCGAATTCGGGAAGCACTGGCACTCGAAACACCCATGCCATTTCCTGGCAGTGAAAAGGGTGAAGCAGTTTTTCCCGGGCCTACACAGGAATTAGAGATTGAGTTTGCTGAGCAGTTCATACAATTGCAAGGAAAATTTATTTATTGTATCAATCGGCAAGAGTTGGCTTTTCAATTCGGAAGTTTGGTAAGAAAACAAGATTGGGCTCCTGTATTTTGTGCAGATCAAAAATTGATACAATTAGTTGGTGAGCCACTGGAAGAAAGATTAACGCAAACTGATTTAGCGGAGTGTAGTGTAGCAGTGACTGGGTGTGAATTTTTAGTAGCTCGAACAGGCTCTATTTTATTGAGCAGTGCACAAATACAAGGAAGAACAGCTAGTGTGTATGCACCAATTCATATTTGTATTGCTTTTGTAGACCAACTTGTGTATGATATTAAAGATGCATTACAGGGAGTTCGAGAAAAATACGGCCCCAATTATCCTTCTCTACTTGCTCTAGCCACTGGGCCAAGCCGAACTGCCGATATTGAAAAGACGTTGGTAGTTGGGGTGCATGGTCCTAAAGAAGTATATCTATTTTTAGTGGAAGCATAAGATTCAAAAAAAGTTTTCCATCTTCGTGTAATTAAATAGTGAGGGTGTTACAAGCGCAAAAAATTTATTTTCTTTCCGATTTTCATCTGGGTGCTCCAGATTCGCTGCGTAGTCTTGAACGCGAAAAAACAATTTGTAAATTTTTAGAGGAAGCAAGAAAAGATGCAACAGAGATTTTTTTGATGGGAGATCTTTTTGATTTTTGGTATGAGTACAAAAAAGTTGTTCCAAAAGGATATACAAGACTATTAGGTAAACTGGCCGAGTTGAGTGACCAGGGGATTGTGTTACATTTTTTTGTGGGGAATCATGATATGTGGGTCCAGGATTATTTTTCTAAAGAGTTGAACTTGAAAATTTATTTTGAACCTGTTACTATTGTTCGAAATGGATTACGCCTGCATCTGGGACATGGAGATGGATTAGGGCCTGGTGATGAGGGGTACAAAAGACTCAAACTAATTTTTAGAAACTCGGTGTGTCAATGGTTATTTAGTATGCTTCCCCCTCAAGTAGGGCTGGGACTTGCCTCTTATTTTAGTCAAAAGAGCAGAGCTCAAACAGCTGATCGCGAAGAGCATTTTCTTGGCCCGGACAGGGAATGGATTCTCCAATACTGCACTGAATACCTGGAAACCGAACCCATTGATTATTTTTTATTTGGGCACCGACACCTGCCCATCGATTGGCCCATAAGTATTCCTGCGTTGGCCAGAGAGGCTCGTTATATAAATCTTGGCGACTGGATTCGCTATAACACATATGCAGTGCTTGAGGGATCAACAGTATCGCTAAAAGCTCACCAAAAAACTGAGCAATCCATTGTTAGACCGAATCGCTGATTCTTTCACAGGTATAATTCAGTATATTTAGTTAGCAATTGTTATGAACAGTTTCTGGCAACAACCATGGGGGAATAATCAAATTAGCGACTACCTGGTAGTAGGAGTGGTAGTTTCGTTGGTTTGGGTATTTCGTCATCCGATCTCCAACTATTTTGCAGGGCTGTTATTTAGATGGCTGCGTCACTTACTAAAGAAAGTAGAGCGTCCTTTATTCAACGAATTAGTTATTGGGCCACTGGAAAGATTTGTATTGGTATTGGTTACTGTGGTAATGCTTTATCGTTTAAATTTTCCTCCGGCGCTAAATTTTTCAATCTATAAGTTTGATACCAAAGAGTTATTAAATAGCTTGGGTACGCTTTTGCTTATCTCAACTTTTACTTCTTTAATTATTCGTGCTATTGATTTTGCAGCCATTTTGCTGGAGCAACGTGCGGGACAAACTCCTGACCAGTCCGATAATCAGTTGATTGTATTCTTTAAAGATTTTTTTAAGGTCTTAATCATTATTGTAGCGGGCTTGGTTAGTATCCGATTTGCATTTGGTTGGAATATTGGCAGCTTATTGACTGGCTTAAGCATTGTGGGTGCCGCCATTGCATTAGCCCTGAAAGAGAGTTTAGAAAATTTAATTGCTTCCTTTATAATTTTCTTTGATAAGCCATTTGCTACCGGAGATCTGGTCAAAGTGAATACTATCACCGGGACCGTAGAAAAAATTGGATTACGAAGTACACGTATTCGCACGGAGCAAAAAACATTTGTAACCGTACCTAATAAACAAATGGTGGATAGCGTTTTGGATAATTATTCATTACGCACACAACGTCGCGCCGAATTAAAATTAGAATTTGCCAGCACCAATACGCCCTATTTACTCCAGGAGTTTGTAGATAGGGCTCGTATTATTTTACAACGCGAGAGTATTGAGCAGTCCAGTGTGACACTCAGTGATCTTCGTTTAAATCGTGTGGTAGTGGATATTGAATACTATACGGCCGCTCTGCCAATAGCTGATTTCAATGTAATCAGAGAAGCGGTAAATCTTGAATTATTACAAGCGGCACACACGCTGGGTTTAGCGTGGCCCACTGAATGATTGTTGAATAATCTCTCCCAGTTCCCGATCAAACTGGCCGTATTTTCCATATTCTATCACACGTCCAATTTCTTTTCCGTTTCTAAACACCAGAATCGTAGGAACGTTTACAATATCCATTGTTTTGGTCAGGTCACCCCAGGTTTCTTTTTTTCGGTTCACCCCAATTAATACTATCCGCTGGGGGTCAATACTTGCGGTTTCCGCCATTGAAAAAAAGCGAGGGATTATAAAATGTGAATCCTCACACCAGGTTCCCATGAAGGCAAGCAATTGTAAGGAGTCTCGATAATTTTTTAAAGTAGCAAGTCCTCCTGTATGGGGTTGATAGGCTTTGTAATTTTCTGCAAACCAAGTGAAAGTAGTTTCACTGTTTAACACCTCTTTTGATAAAACACCTACCAATGATTTTTCGTTGGGGCGCTCTACCAGTATCTCAAATCGATTTTGCGCATCGCAGGTGTAAACAACAAGCAAGGTTGCTAAAAAGAAAATTATCTTTTTCATGGGCACTAAAAATTGGAACGTAATTCTACCAGAAAGGCACGTAATTGTTGTAGCGATTGGATTAAGGTAAATTTTTCCTCGGCCTTTTTATTTTTTTTCAGAAAATCTCTTGCCCCATCAATGGTAAATTTTCTTCTGCGTAACAAGTCATAAATCAATACCAGATTTTTTACATCGATGGGACGGAAATATCGATCTCCTTTTTTATTCTTACGTGGTTGCAGAATATCAAACTCAGACTCCCAATACCGAATCAAAGACTGATTCTCTTGAAACATCTTTGCCACTTCACCAATGGTGTAATATTGCTTCTTAAACAATTCCTCATCGGCGGGCACTTGTAATTGATCAATCCGGCTGGCCATTTCGCGCATCGATTTTCTTCCTCTTTTTCCACCGGTACTTACTTCTTTTTTTCGAATAGCTCTAATACGAACGCCACTTACTTCAGCAGGTTCTATATCAGATTCCACTTTTTCCGTAACGGCTTGTGTTTCTACTACCACCGTGGTAGGTGTTTCAGGGGCAGTAATGGGGGGAGTTGGCTCCTGTATGTTTGTTTCAGAAATATTGTTATCCGGCGTTTCCTCCCGCACTGCGGAAAGATCTTCAAAATCAAAACTGGTTTGTGTCAACGGCTTCTTTTGCATAGACTCTTGTAAAGATAACAAAGCCAAGGTCTATTGTTTCTCAAAACTCAATCTGTGGAAAAAACGTGTTTAGTCCAAACTTTGGTTTGAAGCTGCCGCTTGTTTTAGGATGCGGTCAAACTGTGCGGGTGTCAGGTCATTATAAAAAAAGTAGATGGGATCAATAGGGGATCCATTTTTTATCACCTCATAATGGCAATGCGGCCCAGTTGATTTTCCAGTGCTACCCACCCAGCCAATCACCTCACCTCTCTTGACAGATTGGCCTACCCGTGCTTTTATACGAACCATATGGCCATACAGGGTTTTATAACCATACCCGTGATTAATGATTACATGTCTGCCATAACCATCTCCAAGATTCCCGGCAACTTCCACTTTTCCATTAGCCGTTGCATAAATAGGTGTCCCTTGTGGAGCCGTAAAATCTAAACCGGGGTGCAAACGAGGTGTTTTATAAATTGGATCAATACGGTATCCAAAGCCGGAGGCGATTCGTTTTAAATTTTTATTACTAACTGGTTGAATAGCGGGTGTATGTGCCAGGAGTCGCTCCTTATCTTTTACTAATTGATTTACTTCTTCATAGGATTTTTCTTGTGCGCCAATCCGTTGAACCAGATTATCCAATGTTGCCGCTACAGAGCCAACTAATTTCTTACTACTGATTTGTTCAATTTTTGCAATCTCCAACTCGGTTTCTATTTTTTTAGCCCTTGCACTATCTGGAATGGGGGTAGCTTCAAAAATGGCGCGGTAAATATCATTATCTCGGGTCTCTAACTCCTTCATCTGTTGATCCAGTACACTTGCTTTTTCAATGAGTTGGTAGTAGTCCTCCCGCATTTCCTTATTTTGGAGTTCTAGCATTTTTTCACGGGGCGAACCCACAAATCGAAAAGCAAAATAGGCAATCAGTGATGCGGTTACCAGCGAAGCTGCCACAAAGCCAAATACACGTAGCAGTTTTACCCGTAACGGGGTAACCGCTTTTTCATAGCGGAGCGTATGGGTATTATAATAGTATTTGACCTTTTTCATGCCGGATCTGGCTTCCTTTATTGCCTTACCTTTGTCCCTTTCGCAGGCAAACAAATATAGTATTTACCCGTATGATGACTTCCGGTGAAATCCGACAGGCTTTTTTGGACTTTTTTCAGGCTAAAGGCCATGCCATTGTGCCCTCTGCACCCATTGTTGTGAAAAATGATCCCACCCTCATGTTTACCAATGCAGGGATGAATCAATTCAAGGACTATTTTTTGGGAAACAAAAAAGCCCCTTATGCAAGGGCGGTCGATACACAAAAATGCTTGCGTGTCAGTGGAAAGCATAATGACCTGGAGGAAGTGGGAGTAGACACGTATCACCACACTATGTTTGAGATGTTGGGTAACTGGAGTTTTGGTGATTATTTCAAAAATGAAGCTATTGAATGGAGTTGGCAATTGCTGACTGAGGTTTATAAAATTCCCAAGGATCGTTTGTATGCTACTGTTTTTGAGGGCGATGCTAAAGAAGGATTACCTCCTTCTTCCATTGCGTTAAAAAAATGGAAAGAAATTTTACCTGACCAACGAATTGTGTTCGGTAATAAAAAAGACAATTTCTGGGAAATGGGGGATACGGGTCCTTGCGGACCTTGTAGTGAAATTCATGTGGACTGCAGATCAGATGAAGAACGAAAGAAAGTTCCCGGAGAACAATTGGTCAATAAGGATCATCCGCAGGTAATTGAAATATGGAACAACGTATTCATCCAGTACAATAGAAAAAAAGACGGATCCCTTGAGCCATTACCTGCTACACACGTGGATACGGGTATGGGATTGGAAAGATTGGTTCGTGTGTTACAAGAAAAATCGTCCAATTACGATACTGATATTTTTAGTGGTTCTATCCAACAAGTGGTATCTATTACTGGTAAAAAGTACGATGGTTCTGATACACGGGAGGCAGTAGCTTTTCGTGTGCTGGCGGATCATATTCGCGCTATCAGTTTTACTATTGCAGACGGACAACTTCCCTCTAATACCGGAGCCGGTTACGTGATTCGTAGAATTCTGCGTCGTGCAGTTCGATATTATTATTCTTATCTGGGATATAAACAACCATTGTTGGCACAATTAGTACCTGTGTTGGCAAAACAGTTTGAAAAAGTTTTTCCTGAGTTACAGCAACAAGTTGATTTTGTAACACGGGTAGTACGCGAAGAAGAAGAGGCTTTTTTACGCACGCTTGAAAAAGGATTACGTCGAATTGAAGAATTAATTGCTGCTTCTGCCGGTACTGTTGCAGGGGCCGCTGCTTTTGAATTATATGATACGTATGGATTCCCCATTGATCTTACTCGGTTGATTGCAGCTGAAAAAGGATTGACGGTGGATGAAAAAGGATTTGAAGAGCAGATGAACATACAAAAAGATCGCAGTCGTGCTGCTACGGCGGTGGATGCTGCAGATTGGGTAGTGGTACAAGAGGGAGCTAATCAATTTGTGGGTTATGATAACTTAGAAGCTACTACACGGGTTCTCAAATACAGAAAGGTAACCGCAAAAGGGAAAGAGGCTTATCAATGGATTTTAGAAAAAACGCCATTCTATGCAGAGAGTGGCGGACAGGTTGGTGATAACGGATGGTTAGACTTTGCGGGAGAGTCTGTTGAGGTGATTGATACTAAAAAGGACAATGATCTGATTGTACATGTAACGGTTGCCATGCCAACTGCGGTAACAGCTACTGTTACGGCTAAAGTGAATGCGGAAAATCGTTTGGAAACCACCTTACACCATAGTGCTACTCACTTATTACATGCAGCGCTTCGGCAAGTGTTAGGAACGCATGTTGAACAGAAGGGTTCAATGGTGCATGCAGCTAATCTGCGATTTGACTTTTCTCATTTTGCTAAAATGAGTGAGGCTGAGATCAGCCAAGTAGAGGCTATTGTCAATGAAAAAATCAGAGCCAATATTCCTGTAGTGATTCAATCGATGTCTAAGGAGGAAGCACTCAAGCTGGGCGCCATGGCGTTGTTTGGAGAAAAATATGGAGATGTTGTACGTGTGGTAATCATGGATCCCACTTATTCCGTGGAGCTTTGTGGTGGAACCCATGTAGGATCAACAGGACAGTTGGGTTATTTTAAAATCACAGGGGAAACTGCAGTGGCTGCCGGTGTTAGAAGAGTAGAAGCCTGCTGTGGAAAGCAAGCAGCAATTTACCTGCAGGAACAATTAGACCTATTGGATGCTGTTAAGCAAGCGTTCAAGAATCCAAAAGAATTGTTGCGGACTATTGAACAACTCCAAACGGAAAATGCCGAAACAAAAAAGCAACTTGAGGTTTTAGAAATGCGTGAACTCCGGGAGCGCAGCAAATCCTTGGTGTCAGAAATGGAAACAGTAAACGAGGTAGCTTTTTTAGGGAAACAGCTTGCTGTTGATAATCCAGAGGCATTGAAAAAAATCTGTATAGAGTTGAAAACACTACACCCAAATCATATAGCCGTACTTACTGCACAAATTCAAGGGAAATCTTATGTAGCTGTTAGTGTAGCTGAATCTATTGTACAATCCAACGGATTCGATGCCGGAAAAATCATAAAGGAAAAAGTAGCCCCTTTAATCAAGGGGGGCGGAGGTGGACAAAAAACACTGGCAACAGCGGGCGGACAAGAAGCCAATCAATTACCTGCAGTAATTTCCGCCGTCAAATCTTTACTCTAGGGGGACTTATAAAAAAACTATGTCTATAAAACCAACTATTGCTGGCTTCTTCTTGCTTTTGCTAGTAGCCTGTACCGGTAACGGATCAAATAAGTTTACTGTTAACGGAAAACTAATCGGTCGTACTGCCGCAGTAATTTATCTGGAAGAAGTACCTATGGCAACCATGCAGCGCGTGTTGGTTGATTCAGTGATACCTGCAAAAGATGGTTCATTCACACTAGAAGCAAAAGCCGAAGAGGAAACTATTTTCAATGTTCGTCTTGAAAAACAAGATTACCCAGCCGCCTCTTTGGTGAATGATGGGGTAGCTGTATCGCTGACGTTATACTATAATCTGGCCAATCTTGATTTTCCGGATCGTTATGAAGTAACAGGTTCGCCGCTGAGTACATCCTTACAAGCATATATGCTTGCTTTCAATAAGCAATTGGAACAGGTTTTTGTAATTGGTAAACAATTAGACAGTCTTCAACAAGCCCCTGTTGTTATCACGTCCACCATAGCCGAGTTAGCAACAAAACGTTCTTTATTGGTTCAATCAGTTCAGCAGTCTACCGACTCCCTATTAAATAGTAACTCCAATCCAGCCTTCTCCATGCTGGTTTTAGGGTATTACCAAAGTATGGCTGGCAATCCTGCAATAGGACTACCGGGCTATTCTATGGAGCAGGTTCAATCCTTGGTTAAAAAATTAAGTGAAAAGAATCCCAAGCATAAGGGATTGGAAGCTGTTAGTATCATGATGGCTACACAACCTAAAGCTCCTCAGGGTTTAGTTGGACAAACGGCTCCTGAATTTTCATTGCCAGATCCCAATGGGAAAATGATTAGCCTCAGCTCCTTCAGAGGCCGCTATGTATTAGTGGATTTTTGGGCAAGCTGGTGTAAGCCATGCCGCATGGAAAATCCTACGGTTGTAGAGGCCTATACCAAATTCAAGAATAGAAATTTTACCGTATTAGGTGTTTCATTAGATCAGCCTGATGGAAAAAATGATTGGATGAATGCCGTGATGAAAGATCGATTAACCTGGACACAGGTTAGTGATTTGCAATTTTGGAACAGTCCGGTTGTTCCACTCTATAATATCCAAGGGATACCTTATAATGTATTAGTGGATCCGGCAGGAAAAGTAGTGGCAGAATCTTTACGTGGAGAGCAACTAGCAGCCACACTTGAACAAATGTTACCGAAGTAGATTATTTCTTTTTACTTCCCCAGGTAGTGTATGAAAATTTTCGAATTGCTTTTTGTGGATGAAATTTTTGTAAAGGCTTACAAGGTTTCAAGGATGCTTCACAAACGGAAGGTAATGTCTGATACAATTGTGTCCCCTCTGTTTTCCATGCCAGTTGTTGATCACTGACAGCGACTACAATTTTTGCTGGGTTACCTACTATTACCGAGCGTGCAGGAATTTTTTCTCCCTCGCGTACCAAGGTGAGAGCGCCAACAATCGATTCATCGCCGAGCTCAACATGATCCATGAGAACACTGTTCATCCCTACTAAACAATTTTTGCCAATGGTAGCACCGTGAATAATGGCACCATGTCCGATATGTGCTCCTTCCTTTAGTAAAACGGATAGACCCGGGAACATATGAATAGTACAGTTCTCTTGCACATTGCATCCATCTTCAAGAATAATCTTTCCCCAATCTCCCCGAAGGGCGGCACCTGGTCCGATATAACAATTTTTTCCAATCGTTACATCGCCAGTAATGACGGCCTGCGGATGTACAAATGAACTGGGGTCTACAATTGGTCTGATACCATTGAAGGAGTAGAACATACTAAAAATTAAACCAGTGTTTTATGCGTTCGATAACAAAGTCCCTTGAACTGTGCTACTAGTTCTTGCTGCTGATTACAAATAGTGATCTGATAGAGTCCGGTGCTTTTCCCATTATGCAATTCAGTGGCGGTAGCAGTTAATTGATCACCCACTTTTACTTGTTTTGTAAAGTTGATGGAAGTGTCCAACGCCACAGATAAATTATTTCTATTATTACAAGCAAAGGCAAAAGCGCTATCTGCCAACGAAAAAGTAATGCCACCATGTACAATTCCAAATCCATTCACCATCTCTTCACGTATTTGCATTCGAATTTGGCTATAGCCCTCTTTTATAGCTATTACCTCAATGCCTAACCATTGTGAAAAGCGATCCTCCTGCATCATGTGTTGCACCACTTGTTGCGCTAGTTGGTCTGCGGATATTGACATAAATTATTTTACTGTCCTTTGAATACGGGTTTTCTTTTTTCCAAAAAAGCAGCCACTCCTTCTTTGAAATCGTCTGTAGCAGCCGCTTGTTGTTGTAATTGGTCCTCCAGGGCTAGTTGTTGTGCTAAATTATTAGTAGCACTTTGATTCAATTGTTCTTTTATAAGGGCCAGTGCTTGGGTGGGCATCGTTGCCAGTTGTTTAGCTATGGCTAATGCTTCCTCCTGTAATTGTAAATCTGCTACTGTTTTCCAGATCAATCCCATTTGAAGGGCCTCAGCACTTCCCACTTTATCACCCAACATCATTAATCCGGCTGCACGTTGCCAGCCCACTAATCGTGGAAGAAAAAAACTACCTCCTGAATCAGGCACTAATCCAATTTTTGAAAAGGCTTGTATAAAAGTGGCGCTGTCACTGGCTATACATAGATCACAACTTAACGCCAGGTTAGCACCTGCACCTGCTGCTACACCATTTACAGCCGCAACAACTGGTTTTTGTAAAGAACGAATTCGTGTGATGAGTGGATTATAATGTTCTTTCAGAATGCGATGCATACCCGGACCCTGCGGATCAACAGCCTCGCCTAAATCTTGTCCAGCACAAAATGCTTTCCCGGCTCCTGTAATTACTACTGCACGGCAAGTAGTAGCGACACATTCATCTAATACCGCTTGTAATTGTAAAGCCATCTCTCTGTTAAATGCATTGAATTTTTCAGGGCGGTTAAGTGTTATCACCGCTACCTGATCTTTCATTTCAAATAAGATAGAGCCCATGCAAACTGTTTTAACGAAGGTAGTATTTGCTATTTAGTGACACTTGAAATAATCGAAAGGCTCTCCACAGTCCTGGCATTGTAGCAATGCTTTACAGGAAGTACTTCCAAACTCACTAAGTAAACGGGTATGTTCGCTTTTACATTGGGGACAAGGAATGCCATCTGTTGGAATGCTAAATCTTTTTTCAGGAGGAGCAATACCGTATTCTTTTAATTTTTCTTTTCCTTGCTCAGACATCCAATCAGTGGTCCAGGCAGGAGAGATGGCATGGTTAACGGTAATGGATTGATAACCCATTGCGCGGAGTTCTATTTTTATGGTATTGGCTATCCAATCCATAGCAGGACAACCTGAGTAAGTAGCTGTAATAGTTATATCAATAATTCCCGCCTCACTGGGAGGACTTTTAACAGCAATGGCTCTAACGATTCCTAAATCATTGAGCGAGAGTACCGGTACTTCGGGATCACAAATCTGATCCATTAATTTCCAGCAGGCTGCTGTAGCTTCCGTATGCAACAACGTAGCATTCATAGTTTACCAATCACAGCCAGGATAGGCGCGCTGCATATATTGCAAGTCAGTTAAAATATAGCCCAGCTCCTCTGTATGAACCCCCTTCTTACCACCTACATGCATAAAGCAAGAAGCAAGTGACGCAAGAGAAAGCGTAGCTTCCTCAAGTGTGGATTGCACGGCTGCTAACCAATTTGTTTGTAAGGCAGCCGGATCAAGTCCCATGGCTAATTCATAATCAGCGGCCTTGAATAGTTCGCCCGTATAGGGCCAAAGGTTTTCCAGTGCGGTAACAAGACGCGTATGACTTTCTGCAGTGCCATCTCCCAGGCGCAATACCCATTCTCCACTCCAACGACAATGATAAGTTACCTCTTTGAGTGATTTAGTAGCTATGGCAGCGAGGGTAGTATCTTTTTCCTTGGTTAATTGTGTGTAGAGTTCACGTTGAAAACAACTGAATAAAAATTGCCTGAGAATAGTTTGTGCCCAATCCCCATTGGGGCGTTCAGCGAGTAAACAATTTTTATATTCTCTTTCACTACGTAAATAGGCTAATGTATCTTCTGTGGCATCTCCTCCATTTAGCTGTGCTGCGTATTGATAAAGGCTTCTGGATTGGCCAATCAAATCCAATGTGATATTAGTAATAGCAATATCTTGTTCCAGTACAGGACCATGCCCACACCAAGCTGAATTTCGTTGACCGAGTATCAGTGCACTATCTGCGAGATAGAGCGTATAATCAAGGAGTGCTTGTTGCATGAATTTAATTACATGTGTTTGACTTCATCAGGCAAGTCATAAAAAGTAGGATGTCGATATACTTTGTCTACAGCAGGTTCATACAACTCTCCGGCTTCGGCGGGATTGGAAGCGGTGATGTATTTGCTTTCTACTACCCAAATGCTCAGTCCTTCTTGGCGTCGGGTGTAAACATCTCTTGCATTTTCAATTGCCATCTTTGCATCGGTAGCATGCAAACTTCCTACGTGTTTATGATCCAGTCCTTGTTTGCTGCGTATAAAAACTTCCCAGAGTGGCCAGTCTGTATTAGGTTGTTGTGGTTCATTCGATGAAGCAGCACCACCGCTGGCATCAGGGATATCTCCGTAGTAAACTTTTTTTATAAAATATTGCATAAGAATCAAGCGGCTTTGTTACGGGTACGTTGTTTGTTGGCATATGCTTGTGCGGCCTCGCGAACCCAAGCACCTTGCTCCCAAGCTTTTTTTCTGGCTTCTAATCTTTCCTTGTTACACGGACCATTTCCTTTTACTACTTGCCAGAATTCGTCCCAATTAATTTCTCCAAAATCATAGTGCTTACGGGCTTCATTCCAACGGAGGTTGGGATCAGGTAATGTCATTCCTAATAATTTTACCTGCTCGGCAATCATGTCTACAAACTGTTGGCGAAGCTCATCATTTGTTTTTCGCTTGATCTTCCATTTCATACTCATGTCACTATTGGTGCTTTCACTATCAATAGGGCCAAACATCATGAGTGCCGGCCACCACCAACGATTGATTGCATCCTGACATAGCGCACGTTGCTCCTCGCTACCTTTTGAAAGTACCCATAGCGATTCAAAACCTTGCCGCTGATGAAAACTCTCCTCCTTACATATTCTTACCATCGCTCTGGCATACGGGCCGTAGGAGGTACGCGTTAACATCACTTGATTCATAATGGCTGCGCCATCTACCAACCAACCTATGGCACCCATATCAGCCCATGTAAGTGTGGGGTAATTAAAGATGGAAGAGTATTTTGCCTTTCCACTGTGCAAATCATTGAACATTTGTTCGCGGGATTGTCCCAGTGTTTCCGCAGCTGCGTATAGGTATAAGCCATGACCGGCTTCGTCCTGAACTTTGGCAATCAAAATAGCTTTTCTTTTTAAAGAAGGAGCGCGTGAAATCCAATTTCCTTCAGGTAGCATTCCTACAATTTCACTGTGTGCGTGCTGACTAATCTGCCGAATATTTGTTTTGCGATACGCCTCAGGCATCCAGTTCTTGGGTTCAATTTTTATCTCCAGATCAATCTTGTTTTGAAAGAGTTCTTCCAGATTATGCGTTCCCATACAAAAGCTTTAGGTACAAATTTATTGAAAACTAACAATTGTTAGGGCGATTGTAGAAGACCCACTAGCCATTAACTATCAAAATCCACCACAATTTTCTCTGTTCGCGGGTGACTTTGGCAGGTTAAGATATAACCTTGCTCAATTTCCTCCTCTTCCAATCCCCAGTGAATATCCATGCTCACTTCACCCTCCACTAATTTAGCCTTACAGGTGCAACACATGCCTCCTCTGCAGGCAAAAGGCAAATCGGCTCCTTGCTCCAGCGCTGCATCCAGTATAGTGGCATTGCTGTTCAAGGGGATTTCAATTTCAACTTGTCTACCATCTAATCGGATACTGATTTGACTTTTAACCGAAGTTTTTTCGGATGAGGTTTTAGCGCCCGTAGCGGTGGTAGCATTACCTGCATTAAAAAGTTCGGCGTGTAATTGCTTTTTGTCTAATCCCTGTTCTTGCAAAAAGACAAGTGCTGTATCAATCATTTCACGAGGGCCACATAAAAACACATCATCAAGTTGATTGTAAGGGATCAGTTTTTTTAGTGCTGTTAGTTTTTCTTGATCGATTCTTCCAAAGTTGAGTGCACTATCAGTTTTTTCACGACTCAATATATGGATCAGGTTAAACCGATTCATGTATTGATTCTTTAGTGCCTCTAATTGTTCAAAGAAAATAACAGAATGCCGGGTACGATTACCATATACTAAGGTAAAACTGCTTAAGGGCTCCGTAGCCAGTGTTGTTTTTATAATAGAAAGAAGGGGAGTGATTCCGCTTCCAGCAGCCAGCCCCAGGTATTTTTTTTGTTGCGTGGAATCAAGCGGCGTATAAAATTTTCCGGTTGGGGGCATGACCTCCATCACATCTCCGGTTTGCACATTTTCATTGGCGTAAGTAGAAAAAGCACCTCCTTTAATTTTTTTTATGGCAATCCGTAATTCTTGATCCAGTGGTGAGGAACAAATAGAATAATTACGACGCATTTCTTGTCCGTTAACCGTGGCTTTCAATACTATATTTTGGCCTTGTATAAATTGAAAGGAAGGAAGTAACCAATCGGGGATTTCAAAAACCAAGGATACGCAATCAGCGGTTTCTCTTTTTACCTCTTTTATAGTTAATCGGTGAAAGTGCAACGACATGTTTAATCGTTTTTGCGCAACCCGTCACTTAAAATTGTCAGCATATTCTTTTCTAACTCGCGGGCATTGATTTTTTTTCTGCTTCGATGCCAGCTTTCAATACCACCAATGGCATGTAATAAAATTAAAACAGCTGTTGGCGCATCAATCGATCTGATTTCTTTTTTTTCAATACCCTGTTCAATTAGCGCTGCAAAACGTTTCCGATAGGTTCGGCGTTGTGTTTGAAAATTTGATAAATAAGGTTCTTCCAGGTGACGCCATTCCCGATCAGCCACAAAAACCTGTTCGTAATTATCAATCATTTGTTGAATATGAAAACCAAGTAGTTGTTCAATTTTGGCAATGGTGTTGGCCGAACTACTCTCTACTTGATCCATATGTTCGTTAAAAAGATTAGCCATCTCAAAACAGATGGCCTCAAGGATTTCTTGTTTAGAGCGAATGTGATTGTACAAGCTGGCGGCTTCGATACCAACTGCCTCAGCCAGGTCTCGCATGGAAGTAGCTGAAAAACCACGTTGACGAAACATAGTAGCGGCTTTCAACAGTATTAATCCCTTTTTGGATGCTTTCTTTCTAGGTGTTTTTGCCATTGGTAAACAAAGAGTGGAAAGGTAGTGAATTACTGGCTTTTTTGATACGATGAATTAACCTAGGTTTGCCCCATGTCATTAATTACTGTTGGAACCATGGCCTTTGATGCCATTGAAACACCCTTTGGAAAAACAGACCGCATTGTAGGCGGTTCTGCAACCTATGTAGCGTATTCAGCTAGCAATTTTATAAAGCCAGTGCAACAGATCTCTATTATTGGAAATGATTTTCCAGAAGCAGAGTTGGCTGATATGCGTGCACGTGGCGTTCAATTGGATGGGGTAGAAGTGGTAAAAGACAAACCTTCCTTTTTCTGGAAGGGTCGTTACCACGAGGATATGAACAGCCGCGATACCTTGGTTACGGATCTCAATGTGTTGGCTGATTTTGACCCAAAGGTTCCGGAATCTTACCAGGGAGCTGAATTTTTAATGTTAGGAAATCTTTTACCCAAGTTGCAGTTGAATGTTATCCAGGAATTGCGTACCCGTCCCCGCTTTATTGCAATGGATACCATGAACTTTTGGATGGAAACAGCCATGGCAGACTTAAAGATTGTACTACGTTATGTAGATATGCTGATGGTAAACGATAGTGAAGCTCGTCAACTAACCGGACAGTTTTCATTAGTAAAGGCTGCAAAAAGTATTATGGATATGGGCCCTAAGTACCTGATAATAAAAAAGGGCGAACATGGGGCATTGCTATTTCATGGTGATCAAGTGTTTTTTGCACCTGCATTACCACTAGAAGATGTATTTGATCCAACAGGTGCGGGCGATACGTTTGCCGGAGGATTCATGGGCTTTTTGGCAAAGACCGGAGATATCTCTTTTGAAAATATGAAAAGAGGAATCATCGCAGGTTCAGCATTAGCCAGCTTCTGTGTAGAAAAGTTTGGACCAACCCGATTGAAAGAGGTGAATCACGACGATATCAACGGACGCATTCGCTTATTCAAGGATCTGGTCAATTTTGATATTGAACTATCCTAGGCTCTTTCGCTTTTTTGTCTCCTTTCCTTTTTGATTACTTCCTTGCAAAGGAGTATCCGAATTTTAAGCCAAACCAAACTGGCCAAAATCCGTTTTCATTAAACTGTGGTGTTACAGCAACACCCCACATGATACCGCCATTAGCTGGCTGTCTGCGATAGCCCAATGTCATATGGCCAAATACGGAGTTCTTGGCATCAATGTCTAGTCCGGCAACATCCATTGGATAGGGATCATAACTACCACCAGGCCAACCCCAATCAAAAGTATCCTCATAATGTAAGAAGGTGGCACCAAATCCCATTTCAAAAAAGTGTTTATTATCCTTAGTGAGTAACCAGTTTACACCCAAAGGCAGCGTAAATACTTTCTCATAGTAGTTGGTGAATCCTCCTAAGCCCGCTTTGAAACCTATCCCATCAGCTGATTTTTTAAATCGTGTTTCATACATGGCATTGAAGGCAATACCATTTCCACCCAGTTCTACATATATATTTTGACGAGGGGCTGCTTCTTGAAATTTACTGGGAGTCAGTTGCGCCCAGCTATTGGTCGAGAAAAAACTGCTAATTAGTATTACAATAACTACAAGTTGCTTTTGCATAGAGTTGATTTTGTTTTAAAGACCAACGCAAGATAAATCATGCTGTACAGGTTTCCATTTATGGTTGTTAAATTTTCTTAAAACTATAGGTGATGGTTACCGGAATTCTACTAGTCTTTGTTTTTCCACTTAAATCGTATTGTTCAATAATAAATATATAAACGCCCGCATGGCATGTTTTGCCTGATTCATTAGTGCCATTCCAACTAAAATGACCATTACTTGATAAAAGCGCACGAGGGACTAGTTTTTTTATAAAATTTCCATTGGCATCTACTATGGTTACTGAAATTACTTGTCCACTTCTCATATTGCCGTACTGTAAACGACAGTAGTCCTCCCAGCCATCTAAGTCCGGTGAAAATACTGGCGGTATGATTTCAAAATTTTCCTGTGTAGCACTACTATTAACTGTTTGAGAATTTTTCTGTCCGGGTGTGGCAAATCCATTGGTGGAAGCAGCGCTATGCCAGTTGTTTTTATTTTGTGTCGGAGCAGTTGGATCAAGTCTTTCCAGGGAAACCCCTTCTTTTTGTTGTAGCAACTCAAAATGCCAAGACTCGTCATAATGGAGTTCGTCCAGCACTTCTCCCTGTGTATTGAGGAGCACCAGCCTACCTTCTTCATTGGGGAGTGTTATAAATGGATTTACTTTTTGCAATGTGGCAGTGGCAGGTATCAAGTATTCTCGTTTAATGGCATCTGTATCTTTTGAAAACGCAATAGTTTGCCCAGGTAATAGTGCAATTGGATCTGCCGCTAGTTTATAACTGCTACCTAATTGGCCTCCACTATTTCTTACTGCCATTCGCAGCTCTGACAGGGCAATAATTTTTTTACTGGTATTTACACATTCTACAAATTCTTCGCCACTTGATCGAGGATGGAATAGCACTTCATTTAGCATAACAGTGCCGTGAAGCACAGGACTTGCCAAGCCTGTTTTGATTGTCCAAGATTCCAACTCTATACTCCCTGAACAGTTGGTGATTTTATTTAGCTTGACTTGAATCATACTATCGGGTAGTATGGGTTGGGACAACGTAAGAATGACTTCCTTAAAAGCTGGTGGAACTAACCGGATTGATTGAACAAAAATTCCCTGTGCAAGCTGTATCCATTCCCCTTTGCAGATAGTAGCACTATCCACAGGCCTGTTAAATACAAGGTGCAAGGTGGACGCATCTTTTAAAAAGGCATACCTTGTTTTTGCCAGTATTTTATCTATAGTGGTAGTACTTGTTTGATTTTTACTCCCAGGCGTTCCCCCAGTAACAGCTATACTTGCTTTCCAATTATTTTGTTCCTGACAGGGGTTAGTGGGATCCAACAATTCCAATGTCCAGCCTCCCTCCGCTTTCCAAGGTAATCCATACCAATCCGTAGAATAACTAACGGCATGCACAGTTTTGCCAGCAGGATCTCTCAATGAAAGCATCTCTCCATCATTACTAAGTGAGGGAAAACTGGATAGTCCCAGGGTTTTACCATACTTATTGAGTGCAACTTGTGCCACGGTGCTACATACAATTAAAAGACTATCGGGTGCCAAAAAGTAGAGAGGAAAAGGACTGCTTACTGAGGAACCTGCTGCAAAACGCCATTGTTGTAGGGCAATGACCTCGTTAGATGTGTTTTTAATTTCAATCCATTCATACGAGGGTAGCGATACAGCCGGACTGGGATCTGCCATGATTTCCTGGATTACCAATCGATGATGTGCTTGTGCGGTTGCCCTATGCGTAGTCAACAAAAGGGTCCATAGCAGCCATAGCAAAACTTGATTTTTCACAATGAAAAACTAACAGTCGTTCACTTATTTGTCAAGTCATCAAATTGTTTTTTTTCGCTGAATGCATCAGAAAAATTCTGTTGCGTGTTACATTCGCAATTCAAATCAATAAAAGATGAAAGTTGCTGTAGTAGGTGCTACCGGATTAGTGGGTACAAAAATGATACAAGTTTTACAGGAGCGTAATTTCCCTGTAACCGAATTGATTCCAGTAGCTTCTGAAAAATCAGTGGGCAAAGAAATTACTTATGCCGGAAAAATATATAAAGTGGTTGGCATGCAAACAGCTATTGATAACAAGCCAGCTGTTGCATTATTTTCTGCAGGTGGTGCTACTTCGTTGGAATGGGCGCCCCGATTTGCCGCAGCAGGAATTACTGTGATTGATAATTCCTCAGCTTGGCGAATGGACCCTGATAAACCATTAGTAGTACCGGAGATCAATGCCAGTGTATTAACAGCCGCTGATAAAATTATTGCCAACCCCAATTGCTCTACCATTCAAATGGTAGTAGCATTAAATCCCTTGCATAAGCGATATAAAATCACCAGGGTGGTGGTCAGCACCTACCAAAGTGTAACAGGGACGGGTGTCAAAGCAGTCAATCAATTACAGGGCGAGCGTCGGAAAGCTTTTGGTGAGTTAACGGACTATCCCATGGCCTATAAATACCCCATTGATCTCAACGTAATTCCTCAAATTGATGTGTTCTTGGATAATGGATATACCAAGGAGGAAATGAAAATGATAAAAGAAACTTGCAAGATTATGCAAGACGATTCCATTCGAGTAACAGCCACCACGGTACGTATCCCGGTAATGGGTGGTCATAGTGAAAGTGTAAACGTGGAGTTTGAAAAAGAATTTGAATTAGTCGATATCAAACAAATTTTGCAAGCAGCACCCGGAGTAGTGTTGGTAGATGAGCCTGCTCAACAAGCGTATCCTATGCCAATGGATGCACACGAGAGAGACGAAGTGTTTGTAGGAAGATTACGCAGAGATGAGTCACAACCGCGCACACTAAATGCCTGGATTGTATCCGATAATCTTCGAAAAGGGGCAGCTACCAATGCTATTCAAATTGCTGAATATCTGGCAGCACAAAAATTGATTTAGCAGACTATATTCCCAGCAGATTTATAAATTCCTGTTCGTTGATAATGTGTATCGAAGGAATTTTTTTTGCTTTTTCTAATTTACTGCCAGCTTCCTCCCCTGCTACCAGGTAATTTAATTTGGCACTCACGCCACTTAACAAGTGACCTCCGTTAGTTCTCACCATTTCTTCTGCCTCACTTCTTTTTAATTTGGAAAGTGTGCCCGTAAAAAGAAAGGTTTTACCAATGAGGTTGCCAGTGACAGGCGATTCTTTCTTTTCATTTTTAAGTGTCAATCCTAATTTTTCCAGTGCTTTCAGCAGGGCAATATTCTCAGCATTGCTGAAGAACTGAAAAATACTACTGGCCACTTTTGTGCCTACATCTTCTAATTGTTGTAGTTCTTCCTCCGTGAATTGTTGAAAATCTAATAAATGTGTAACTGCATTGGCTAAGGTTCGTGCAGTGGTTTCACCCACGTATCTGATGCCTAACGCATAAATCAATCGATGGAGAGGTTGTTTTTTAGAGAGTGCAATGGCTTGTTGTAAATTGTCAATAGACTTTTTACCAAAACCTTCTAAGGTGGCTATTTGTGTAAAATCAAGTGTGTAGATGCCTGGAATATCATGGAGTAAACCCAGTTCCACAAATTTTCTGATATTGGCCTCTCCAAACCCCCGAATATCAAGTGCGTCCTTACTAACAAAGTGAATGATTCGCTCTACTATTTGAGCCGGACATTCTGTATTGATACACCGCCACACGGCTTCTTCTTCTTCCTTAAATAACTTACTGGCACAAACAGGACAAACACTTGGAAACAGAATCGATTTTTCTTTTCCTGATCGCGCTTCGGTATGTGATTTTACAATCTGTGGAATTACGTCTCCGGCTCTTTCGATTAATACCTGATCGCCAATTCGTAGATCTTTTTCTGCAATATATTCCTGGTTATGTACGGAGATACTTGAAACCATCACGCCACCAACAGCAACGGGTTCTAATTTAGCAACTGGTGTAACGGCTCCGGTTCGTCCAACCTGAAATTCAATGCCAATTAATTTTGTAGTGGCCTGTCTGGCTTTGAATTTGTATGCAACGGCCCAACGAGGATGATGAGAAGTCATACCCAATTTTTCTTGCAGTGCAACTTCATTCACTTTTATAACCATCCCATCAATTTCATAGGGAAGGGTATCGCGTATTGCTTCAAATGCCAGGCAATACTCAATTACTTCTTGAATGGTATTAAATACTTTTTTTTCACGTTCCGGGCTTCTGAATCCTAAGTCCCAAAGTAGACTTAGTGTATTGGCATGTGTTTGCAGTGCCACCGGCCATTGTTCTTCTTTTTGCAAGGAGAAATAGCTTAAGTGGTATACAAATACTTCCAGATTACGCTTGGCCACTTCTCTGGGATCTTTCAGCCGTAGTGTGCCACTAGCCGCATTACGCGGATTTGCTAACAGTGCCAAACCCTGTGCGGTTAAGCTTTGATTATAGCTGTTAAAATTTTCTTTATTAATCAACACTTCTCCGCGAATCTCTGCTTGCTGTATTCCATAGGCAGCGAAAGGAGCTGTTAAAGGAACAGAATGTATTTGTCGAATATTATTGGTTACCTCATCTCCTGCTACACCGTCTCCACGAGTTGCCGCCCGCACTAATTTATCATTTTCATAAATCAATGAGATACTGCCTCCATCAAATTTGGGTTCCACACAATAACTTATTGCTGTAAGCCCTGATAATTCTCGCACTTTTCTGTCAAAATCAAGTAAGTCCTCAGCATTGTAAGAATTATCCAAGGATAACATAGGTACCAGGTGTTGTGCAGTGGGAAATTCTTTTGTTAATTCATGTGCCACACGTTGGGTAGGGGAATCAAGACTGATTAGTGTTGGATTTTCTTTTTCAATTTTCTCAAGTGCCTTGAAAAGTTGATCGTACGCATAATCAGAAAGCAACGGATCCGATAAAATATAATACCGGTTTTCATGAAAACGCAGGACCGCTCTCAGCTCTTCAATGGCAGCAGCGGGTATTCCCTTTTTTAGTGCCAGAAGCAGGGTTTGGGTTCGCTCCATCCATTTGGGGGTCTGCTCTTTCCTGTACATGTGCGCTAAGCTATAAGTAAAATTCCAACTATTTAATGTGTTTCAGATACATATTACTTGTTATATTCGTAATTGCCGAAAATGCTGCCATATGAAAAGGATCCTTCTGCTTGTGACACTGATCTGCGGGTCAGTCTTTGCCTCTGTTGCACAATTATTAACCTGGACGCCTGTATTTCCAAAGGATAATGACAATTTATCCGTGGTAGTTGATGCTACCAAAGGAAACAGAGGGTTAAATGGTTATTCCAACACAAGCGATGTCTATGTACACACAGGTGTTATTACAAATCTGAGTACCTCCTCTTTTGATTGGAGGTATGTAAAGTTTGGAGCCCAAAGTCCCTGGGGTCAACAGGTAGCGGGATTACAAGCAACTTCAATGGGTAGTAATAAATGGCGGTATGACATTACAAATGTTCGCAGTTTTTACGGGGTACCGGCAGGGGAAACAATTCTAAAAGTGGCCATCCTTTTTAGAAATGGAAATGGATCATTAAAGCAAACTAATACGGACGGGTCTGATATGTTTATCCCGATCTATAGCAATGAACTACAAGTTCGTTTTTCAGAACCTCCCTATCAACCTACCTCAACACCTGCTCCTGAACCTATCAATTTACAAGTAGGACAAACACTTCCGGTAACGGCAATCACTAGCTTGTCTGCCACTTCACTACGACTAATTCATAATGGAACCCCCCTCCAAACGGCTGCTAATGCTACCACCGTTTCAGGGAATGTATCCATAACAGCATCAGGTGATCAAACCGTAATTGCAGAAGCCATTTCAGGGGCCACCACTAAGCGAGATACCCTTCGTTTTTTTGTAAGCGGCGGAGTCACTACCGCTCCACTTCCGGTTGGTGTGCGTGATGGAATTAATTACGAACCGGGGAATACCAGCGTGGTGTTAGTGCTCTATGCCCCAGGTAAATCACGTGTTTCGGTGATTGGAGATTTTCCAGGAAGTAACTGGCTGGAACAATCAGCTTTTGCAATGAATCGTACCCAGGATGGAAATTACTGGTGGTTACGTATCACAGGTCTCACACCAGGCACAGAATATGCTTTTCAATATTTAGTGGATGGTACCTTGAAAGTAGGGGATCCCTATGCAGAAAAAGTATTGGATCCCTGGAATGATCAATACATCACACCGGCTACCTATCCTAATCTTAAACCGTATCCTACCGGAAGAACCACCGGCATCGTGAGTGTGTTACAAACTAATGAACCTTCCTATAATTGGACAGTCACCAATTTTACGCGTCCTGATAAAAGAGGATTAGTGATTTATGAAATGTTACTACGCGATTTTGTAGCCGCGCATGATTGGAAAACATTACGTGATACACTTTCTTATTTACAAAGATTAGGAGTCAACGCAATTCAGTTAATGCCTGTAGGTGAATTTGATGGCAATGAAAGTTGGGGGTATAATCCATCTTACTTCTTTGCTCCTGATAAATATTATGGCACTAAGAATGCTTTGAAGGAATTTGTTGATACCTGTCACCGAAGAGGGATAGCAGTTATTCTGGATATGGTATTGAATCATACTACTGGCAGTAATCCGCTTGCCGCGCTTTATTGGAACAGCTCCAGTAATCAACCCGCTTCCAATAATCCTTGGCTTAATGAAACAGCCAGACATCCGTTTAATGTGTTCAATGACTTTAACCATGAAAGTTTAGTTACGCGTTACTTCAGTAGCCGTGTCATGGAACATTGGTTAAAAGAGTATAAAGTGGATGGCTATCGATTTGATCTCTCCAAGGGGTTTACACAAAATAATACAGGAACGGATGTGGCTGCATGGGGAAGATATGATGCTAGCCGGGTTGCCATTTGGAAACGCTATTACGATACCATGCAATTAAAATCTCCGGGTAGTTATGTGATTCTCGAACATTTTGCAGACAACACGGAAGAAATTGAACTTTCTAACTACGGTATGTTGCTATGGGCAAACAATACCTATCAGTTTCAAGAAGCTGCCATGGGATTTTTACCGAACTCAAATTTTAGTGGTAACATTTTTACTGCAAGAGGATGGACTAAGCCGCATTTGGTAGGATATATGGAAAGCCATGATGAAGAACGGTTGATGTACAAATCGCTTCAGTTTGGTAATTCATTTGGAACCTACAATATTAGAAACCTGGCTACCGCGCTAAAACGCATGGAGTTAACTGCAGCATTTGGCACGCTGATACCAGGACCCCGTATGATCTGGCAATTTGGTGAAGTGGGTTATGATTTTTCCATTAATCATTGTCCAGATGGCACCGTTAACAATAATTGCAGGACTTCCAACAAACCCATTCGCTGGGATTATCAAACAATAGCAGATCGCAAAGCAGTATTTACTGTATACAGTAAGTTGAATCAACTTAGACAACACCCTCTTTATAAAAATAATTTTACCTCTGACAGGATTGTGCATTCGCTCAATGGACCATTCAAATGGCTACAGTTAACAACGGATACTTCTAATATTGTTGTATTGGGCAATTTTGATGTAGCTGCTTCACAGGCTTCCATTACATTTCCCAATGCGGGAACCTGGTATGATTATTTGTCTGGTGCAACTTTTAATGCTACTGGAGCAGGTCAATCTATTTTACTACAGCCGGGCGAATACAAAGTTTATGTGAATCGAAATATTACCAATACCGGTGGAGGTGGTGGCACAGGAGGGGGTGGAGGAGGTACTGGTGGAGGTGGAACCGTTACTACCTTTAGCGCAAAAGTGCTTCCCAATTTGATTAGCCGCACAGTTAGTGGCACCAATGCGGTAGACTTGGTATTGGGAATTCCCACTGCTGGTATTGTAACTGCTACAGTATTTAACTTGGCAGGGCAACAGCTATCAGTGGTACAAAATGGATCATTGACAAATGGCACACATAGAGTTTCCTTGCAACAGCAAATGCAAGGACTTTCTGCTGGCAATTATTTTATAAAAGTGACAGCTCCCGGTGCAGAGACGGTGGTTCGATTTGTAATTCAATAAGCAACAAGTATGCCTACTACAAAGCTAAAATTTAAAAGCGCTGCATCCGAAAAAAGAAATCGGCAAGATTACTTCAACATTGCTGTTTCAGTAGATTGTGTGATTCTCGGCTATGAGAATAAAGAATTAAAAGTGTTGTTGATTGAGTCTGACCTGGAAGAATTTAATGGGTTACATTCTCTTTTGGGAGATTTAGTTGACCCTCATGAAGATTTAGATGCAGCTTCTTATCGAGTTTTAAAAGATAGAACAGGATTGGATGATGTGTATTTGGAACAGGTGCAGTCTTTTGGAAATATTCAACGTCACCCATCAGGCCGTGTAGTTACCACTGCCTATTATTCATTAGTAGATATCAGAAATCATCGACTTCAGTTAAGTCATAAAGCAGTTTCATGGCATACAGTAAGCGAAATACAAAAATTAGCATTTGATCATAAAGAGATATTGGATACTTGCCTCAAACGTTTGCGTGAACAAGTGATGGAAAGACCTATTATTTTCAATTTGCTCCCCCCCAAGTTCTCTTTACGTGAGCTTCAGGAGGTCTATGAGGCTATTTTAGGGGTGGGGTTAGACCGGAGAAATTTCAGGAAAAAAATCATGCTAAAGGATTGGATGACAGACCTTAAGGAGATGGAAACCGATGTTCCACACCGTCCTGGAAGGCTCTATAAAGTAGGTGCCCGTTAAAAAGTTAAACAAGAAATTTTGCTGAATTAAAATTTTCTTAATATTGTGTATCGTATACACATTTAGTGTGTCCCCAAATCTGATTGCTTAACCATTAATGATTGCTTATGTCATTATCTAGACTCTCGAGAGTGTTTGGCATTGTAATGCTAACACTCGTTGCGCAACTTTCTTATGCGCAGGATAGAGTGATTACCGGAAAAGTTACTGATGCCAATGGTGCGCCACTTACAGGAGTGAGTGTTACTGTCAAGGGAAGTAATGCCGGCACTCAATCTGACGCACAGGGACAGTTTCGAATCAGTGTTGCTTCTACTGTCAATACACTGGTACTTTCCTCTGTTAATTTTACAACGCAGGAAGTTTCCATTCAGGGTGTAACCACTGTGAATGTGGTTTTGGCTGCTGCCAACAGCACACTGGGTGATGTGGTGGTGGTAGCTTATGGTACACGTCGTAAGACAGACCTGACTGGTGCTGTTACGGCTGTCTCTGCCAAAGATTTCCAGAAGGGAAATATCAACTCATCTGAGCAACTCCTCGTGGGTAAAGTAGCAGGTCTTTCTATCACTACAGGTGGTGGTGCTGCAGGAGGTGGAAGCCGAATCCGTATTCGCGGTGGTGCTTCACTTAATGCAAGTAACGACCCATTGATTGTAATTGATGGAGTACCTGTTGATGGAAATGGCGTATCAGGGTCTGCCAACTTGCTGAATACAATCAACCCCAATGATATTGAGTCAATGACCATCTTGAAAGATGCTTCTGCAACTGCCTTGTATGGTTCACGTGCTTCTAACGGGGTGATCATTGTTACTACTAAGAAAGGCACAAAAGGAGCACTTCGTTTCAACTTTAGCAATACTACTTCAGTGGGAATGATTACTGATTATGTGGATGTGCTAACGGCTGATGAAGTACGCGATATCATAAATAAAGATGCTGTTGCAACTGGAAGCAACATGTATAAAAACATGTTGGGCACTGCCAACACTGATTGGCAAAAAGAAATTTATCAAGCCGCCATTGGAGCTGATAATACTATCAGTGCTTCTGGAAGCCTTGGTAATATTCCTTTCCGTGCTTCGCTCGGTTACTTAAACCAAAATGGTATTCTTCGTACTAATAATTTCAGTCGTATCTCTACTGCTATCAATCTTTCTCCCAAATTGTTGAATGATAATCTATCATTGAATATCTCAGTGAAGGCTTCTCAAACACGTAACAATTTTGCCAATGAGGGCGCGATTGGAAATGCAGTGAGCTTTGACCCTACAAAACCGGTTTTGAGTGGCAATAACAGATGGGGAGGTTATTATGAGTGGTTAAATGGTGCCGTTCCAAATGATCTTTCTAACCGTAATCCGGTTGCCTTATTAATGTTACGTGATAATCGTTCTACGGTTAACCGTATGATTGGTAATGTACAAGCCGAATATAAACTTCCATTCCTACCAGATTTAAAAATCCAAGCCAATGTAGGTATGGATTTTGCAGCTGGAAGTGGAAATAACAATATAGACTCTGTAGCAGCTACCAATTATGTGACTGGAGGTCGTCGTCAATACTACGAGCAACAAAAAATTAACCAGTTGGCTGATGTAGGGTTATTCTACTCCAAAGAGGTGAAAAGCATCAAGAGTAAAATTGATGTGTTGTTAACGCACAGCTATCAGAGCTTTGTTACCGATGTATCTAATTTCCCTGCATTAAGCTATCGCGCCATATTTGATCGCGCGAATCCTGCGAAAAAAGATACCATCATTGGCACCGAGCCTGTATTCTTAACGGATCGTCCGGAGTACAGATTGGAATCGTATATCGGAAGAATCAACTACACGTTGATGGATAAATACTTGTTGACTGCTACGATCCGTAGCGATGCAAGTTCTAAGTTGAATCCTAAAGATCGTACAGGTTATTTCCCTTCACTGGCATTGGCCTGGAAAGCACGCGATGACTTTTTCCGCAACTCCAGCAAGGTGAATGATTTAAAATTCCGTTTTGGATGGGGAGTTACTGGTCAGCAAGATGGAATCAGCTACTATTCCTATCTGCCGCGCTATACAGTTAGTAATAACACAGCGATGCAGCAATTCGGTACGGCTTGGGTTAATTACCTGCGTCCTGCGGGTTATGATCCTTCTATACGTTGGGAAACTACTACTACCACCAACCTCGGTTTGGATTATGGATTCTTCAATAACCGAGTAAGTGGTTCGGTTGATTTTTACAAGCGTAAAACAAAAGACTTGTTAGCAAATGTGGCAGTAGCTTCTGGTGCCAATTTTGTAAATGAGATTGTTACCAACGTAGGTAATATCAACAGTGAAGGGGTAGAGGTAACCTTAAATTTGGTACCTATACGCAATAAAAACGTGACCTGGGATATTAATATGAATTACACCTACAACAAAGCCACCATCACAAACCTGTTACGTAATCCTGATCCTAAATTCAAAGGACAAGAAGTTACAGGAATTGGGGGTGGTACCGGAAATACAATCGGTATTCATGCGGTAGGTTATTCACCCAACAGCTTCTATATGTTGAAGCAGATTTATGATCAAAATGGTAAGCCAATTGAAGGCCTATTTGAGGATACCAATCGTGATGGTTTAATCAATAACGATGATCGTCAAATCAGTCAGAAGCCAGCAGCCGATGTATTGTTAGGTTTCAGCACTTCTCTGAGTATTAAGAAATTCTCTTTTGGAGTTGCCGGCCACGGTATGTTGGGTAATTACCTCTACAACAACGTAAATTCTAATAACGCAACCATGCGTTCCATTAAGAATCCCGTACAGTTTATTGGTAATGCAACACGTGATTTATTGACAACCAATTTCAATAACAACTGGTACTTGTCTGACTACTACTTGGATAATGCTTCCTTTTTCCGTATTGATAATATCAATTTCGGGTATGAAGCTGGGCGCGTGTTCAATGACAAAGCCACTTTACGTGTGAATGCTAGTATCCAGAATGTTTTTATGATTACAAAATATGGCGGACTGGATCCTGAGAATGCGGGTGATGGTGGTGTAGATGGCAACATATACCCACGCCCTCGTGTGTACTCAATTGGCTTCAATCTTGACTTTTAATTTTAAAATCAACGCATCATGAAAAATATAGTCATCAAAAACACATTGTTGCTGGGAGTAGTTCTCTTTCTCAGTGCTTGTGCAAAAAAGTTGGATTTATTTCCACCCAATGACCTGACTTCAGCAGATGTTTACTCCACTGCTGCCGGATATCGTCAGGTATTGGCTAAAGTATATGGAGGACTGGCTACCACTGGTAACAGTGGTCCTGCTGGTGCTTCTGATATTCAAGGATTGGATGAAGGTTCTCAATCACCTTTTCTTCGTGGTTTCTTTAACTGTCAGGAGCTTCCTACTGATGAAGCAGTAGTATCTTGGAATGACCAAACCATCAAAGATTTCCATAATCTTAGCTACTCCAGTGCTGATCCTTTCTTAAAAGGAATGTATGCACGTCCAATTTATAACATCATGGTAGCTAACGAGTACCTCCGTGAGTCTACTGATGAAAAATTAGCTGCTCGTAAGTTGAGTGCTGATGAAGTAAATGCTATCAAAGCTACACGCCCAGAAGCGCGCTTCCTTCGTGCTTTCAATTACTGGGTGATGATGGATCTGTTCGGTCGTTCAACTTTTATCACAGAAGCCAATCAGGTAGGAACTACCCTGCCTCAGGAAATTTCTAGAGCTAATCTCTTCAACTATATTGAAGCAGAATTGAAAGCTGTTGAGAATGAATTAAAAAATCCTCGTACCAATGAATATGGTCGTGTAGACAAAGGCGCTGCATGGGCTTTGTTGGCACGTATGTATTTGAATGCACAGGTGTACACGGGTTCTGCTCGTTGGAGCGATGCAATCACTTACGCTAGTAAAGTAATTGCAGGTGGTTATTCGCTGCATGGCAACTACCGTGAATTGTTCATGGCGGATAATGATAAGCGTACTAACGAAATCATCTTTGCTATTACATGCGACGGATTGAAAGCTCGTTCTTACGGTAACACTACTTTCTTTATCCACGCCGCTGCGGGTGGAGATTATGCAGATTTTGGAACCAACCAAGGTTGGTTTGGCTACCGTGCTACAAAAGGACTAGCGGATCGCTTTCCTGATTTAACAGGAGCTACCGATCGTCGCGCTATGTTTACCACTTCCTTGTACGGTACTAGTCCTGCTCAAATCTCTATCAATGATGTAGCAGATTTCAGCAATGGGCTACACGTAAATAAGTGGAGAAATATTCGCTCTGACGGACAGCCAGTTTCTGATGCAACTCGTTATTGGTCAGATATCGATTTCCCTCTTTTCCGTTTATCTGAAATGCATTTGATCTACATCGAAGCAACACTTCGTGGCGGAACAGGTGGTGACGCTGCTACAGCATTGGCTTATATCAACGCCATCCGTAGGCGTGCACACAATGGAAGTTCATCAGCTGATATTACTGCCAGCCAGTTAACGCTTGATTTTGTTCTAGATGAAAGAGCACGTGAGTTGTACTGGGAAGGACACAGAAGAACTGACTTGATTCGTTATGGTCGCTTAACTACGGGTACCTACCTATGGCCTTGGAAAGGTGGTGTAGCTTCTGGTACTGCAGTGGATAGCAAGTATAATTTATTCCCTGTACCGGCCTCTAACAGAACTTCTAACCCAAACCTGAGCCAAAACCCCGGCTTCTAATCAACAATAAAATTGATTGCCATGAAAAACATAGCAAAACTTCTGTTAGGATCCTTCCTCTTGATGGGGATTGTTTCCTGCGATAAAGAAGAAAATCAAATCATGTACCTGGGTGGCACCAACCCTGTGTTGTCTACCACAGCTACAGCACCCATTGTTCTTCGTAAAGAGAACAGAGATCAAGTTGGTCTGGTGTTGAATTGGACAAACCCTAATTACCGTTTTACTACGGGAGTTAGTTCTCAAGATGTTACTTACCTATTACAAGTTGATACGGTAGGCGGGAACTTTGCCAGTCCTAATAAGCAAGAACTTGCCATTGCCAAGGAATTGGGAGCCCGTATGACTGTAAGAGATTTGAATACCGTATTAGGTAAAATGGAATTGCGTGCAGGTGTTGCATACAATATGCAAATGCGTGTGAGAGCTTCTTTGATCAATGGTACGGTTCCATTGCTTTCTAACACTATCACCGTTCGTATTACACCTTACCTGGATTTTGCGGTTGAGCCTCCAGGAACTGAAGCAGGTGGATACAATGATGCAGGTCTTTGGGCCATTGGGGATGCGTTTGCCTCTGGTTGGAGTAATCCAATGGGTGCTCCGTATAATGTATCGCAGAAGTTCAGAAGAGATGCCAGCAACCCATTGCTATACATTTTAGATGATGTAACTTTTAATGCAGGTGGTTATTACAAGTTGATCCAAACACAAGGAGTTTGGGGAACACAATACCACGCGTTAGCACCAGCAGCTGCATTGGGAGGTGAATTTGAAAAGCGCGACGCTGACCCTGCGTTTCAAAGCCCGGGAGCTGGTCGTTACAAAATAGAAGTAAACTTCCAGACTGGTAAATACAAATTAACCAGACTCTAAACCTAAAAACGTACTGCCATGAAAAATATGCGTAAACTCTTTTATCTGGGTCTGGTACTGGGAATCGCAGCCTGTACTAAAGTAGCTGACCTGCCTTTTTACAAGCCAGGTAATGCTGTAGTACTTAGCTCCAACTTTACCAGTGTAACATCTACATTGGCGGATAGTACCCGCAATGTGATCAGTTTTAACTGGACTAACCCAAATCACGGGACAGATTCTGCTAACTATAAATACGTTCTCTCTATTGATTCAGCAGGTCGCAACTTTAGCCGTGTAGTAACTAAAACTGTAATGGGTGTTCGCAACACCGCTATTACAGGTCGTGAGTTAAATGGTATTTTGCTGAATTATGGTTTTGCATTAGGACGAACACATTCACTCGATGTGAAAGTGGCTTCTTCTTATGGTAATAATAATGAGAAGTTAGAGTCTAATGTACTTCGCATTACTGTAACGCCGTTTGAAGATCCTTCTGTGTTAGTATCTCAAAACGCAACCTTGTCTCCTAGTTTAGCTACTTCAAATGATCCTGGTAACACATTTACCTGGACACGTTCATTTGTTGGGTATACTAGTGATATTACGTACACGTTGCAATATGATTCTGCCGGAAAGAATTTTGCTTCTCCTCGTGATTTTGCTGTAGGGGCAAATCGTTTGAATGTAACCTTGACCAATTTTGAAATGAACGAAACGGCTTTGAATGAAGGTGTTGCTGGTGGCAATCCAGGAAGAATAGAATATCGCGTTCGTGCGGTAACAGCACAAGGCGCTACCTCTTTCTCCAATACAGTTAACGTATTGATCAATACCTATGTTCCCATCCTTCGTTTCTACATGCCTGGTGGCTATCAGTCTGCAACTGGTAATGGTAACAACTGGGATCCCGGAACAGCCCCTGAGCTGATTCGTGATATTCGTCCAGAAGCGATGAATAAATTATATTACACCTATATTTATTTGCCTGCTAACGCAGAGTTTAAAGTAACACAGGGTCGTGACTGGGCAATTAACTATGGTGGAACCAATAATAACCTGGCTCAGAATGGTGCAAACTTCTCTGTAAGCACTGCAGGTGTTTACCGTATTTCAATTGACCGCGCTAATATGAAATACGATATCCGCGAAGGTCGTATGGGATTTGTGGGTGGTGCTACAGGTGCCGGTTGGAATCCTGGTGCTTCCTTCCCCAACTATGCGATGGGACATCCTGAAAAAAATCTATTTGTAGGATTAACTAACCTTAATTCCTCTGGCGGTTGGAAGTTGATTGACTTCAACAACTGGAACAGTGGTGATATTACAGCTGTTAATGCACGCAGTTACGGATCTAACGGTGGCAGTGGATCTGCTATGGAAGTAAATGGTCCTAATATGCCTGATGTAAGTGCAACAGGTCGTTACCGTGTAATCTGGGATGGTCGCAACGTTAATGGTATCCGTTATGAAATTTCTCCTGCTAGTGAAATGCGTGTAGTAGGTGATGGATTGACTGGTGTTGCTGCTTGGAATCCAGGAGCCAGCCCACAAATGACATACGGTGGTAATGGCGTTTGGACTATTACTGTTGCATTGGAAGCTAATAAGGATATCAAATTCTTAGCGGGTAATGCATGGGGTGCTTTCGATTATGAGGATGCTAGTGGCGGAAGTCAGTCTACTGGTTCACCTCGCCGTATCAAGTGGGATGGTGGTCCAAATTTCAAGACACCAACTACAGCTGGCACCTATACAATCACGTTGAATGAAAACACACAGACTGTTACTATCAACTAATTGACGGTTCTATTGGATAAAGAACGGCTCCAACTCGGGGCCGTTCTTTTATCTTTAAATAAATAGCATTGCTGCAATTGATGACAATCAGACTTATTATAATATCATTCATTTTTTCGAGCAGTATTTTAGTAAGCTGTGGTAAAAAAAATATGCCGCCTACTCCCACCAATCAATTCCTGGTTAAGGGAGCTGATATCAGCTGGATCACGGAGATGGAGGCAGCGGGTCGTAAGTTTTATACTGCTAATGGTACCGAAACAGACCCAGTTTTATTGATGAAAGAATTAGGATTCAATGCTATCAGATTGCGCGTTTGGGTAAATCCTGCAGAGGGCTGGAATGGTTTGCAAGATGTAATACAGAAAGCGATGCGAGTCAGGCAAGCGGGGCTAAAGCTTTTGCTAAATTTCCATTACAGTGATAGTTGGGCTGATCCTGGTAAACAAAATCCACCGGCTGCTTGGTCCGGGCTTGGAGTAGGTGCCCTTTGTGACTCTGTTCGTTCTCATACATCTCGTGTCCTTACAGCTTTAATTCTTCGGGGCGTTACACCAACCTGGGTTCAAATTGGTAATGAAACCAATGATGGAATGCTTTGGCCCTTGGGAAAAGCATCACAACAAATGGGGAATTATGCCAGTTTTTTTAAAGCCGGTTATGAAGCGGTTAAGCAAATAGATCCCGCTATTAAAGTGATGGTGCATTTGTCCAATGGTTATGATGCCGGGTTATTTCGCTGGAATTTAGAAGGGCTCAAACAAAATGGGGCGGTATGGGACTTGATTGGGCTTTCACTCTACCCAACGCAATCAAATTGGCCTGAATTAGTGACGCAATGCAAAGCCAATATGATAGAGCTGGTGAATCGTTACAACACACCTGTAATGGTTTGCGAAGTGGGAATGCCATGGGATCAAGCTGATGCTTGTTATCTGTTCTTAAAAGAATTACAAACACAACTTCGTTCCATCCCCGATCAAAAAGGTCTGGGACTTCTATATTGGGAACCTCAATCTTACGGAAACTGGAAGGGGTATACCCTCGGTGCATTTGAGAATTCCGGTCGCCCGACAAGGGCTTTGACGGCTTTTCAGTAGTGACTAAAAAAGCTGGTCAAAATATTTATTGATAATCAATCTATTACAAAGGCCTCTCCAAAAATTAATCCTTTTTTTCAAGGTGGTGTAATCGGGCCCGCTTACCTTTGCGGTCCATTTTTAATCAGGTTCCGGGATAGCGGGACCTCAAATAAAACATCATGAGTAAACTACATTTCACTACCAAACATGCGAACGAGGCTACCGTAAAGCGCAACTGGTTTGTTGTGGACGGTACTAATCAAACCGTGGGTCGTATGTGTTCCCGTATTGCAGCTGTATTACGCGGAAAAAACAAAGCCAGCTACACTCCACACGTAGACACAGGGGATTATGTAATTGTAACCAATTGTGAAAAGGTTGTATTGACCGGCAACAAACTGGATCAAAAAATGTATGACCATTTTACGGGTTATCCAGGCGGTTTAAAAGAAGAAGTGGCTTCCAGTTTATTGAAGCGTCGTCCAGAAGTGGTTATCGAGCGCGCTGTAAAAGGAATGCTCCCTAAAAACAGATTGGGTCGCAAAATGATCAAAAAATTATTTGTGTACCAAGGTGCTGCACACCCACATGGCGCACAACAACCTAAGGAACTTAAATTCTGAAATCAATCGTACAAATAACTAATCAATGGAAAAGCAAAAGAACAGCGTAGGTCGTCGTAAAGAAGCCGTAACACGCGTTTTCGTTACTAAGGGTGACGGAAAAATTACGGTGAATGACAAAGACTACAAACAATATTTTTCTCTGGTTTATTTACAAAATCAAGTAGAACGTCCGCTCAAAACTGTTGAAGTGATGGGCAAATACGATGTAAAAATTAATGCTGCTGGTGGAGGCGTAAAAGGACAAGCAGAAGCTGCTATGTTGGGTATTTCCCGCATATTGGTAGACTTGAATCCTGAATTTCGTCCGGCACTGAAAGCTGCGGGATTATTGAAACGTGATCCACGTTCTGTAGAGCGTAAGAAATTCGGTCACAAGAAAGCACGTCGTAGCTACCAGTTCTCCAAACGTTAATCGCCTTCAATCAATTTTAAAGTACTTATACTTCATATGGAAAATAATACATCTTTACAACAGCAACTTCTCGAAGCCGGTGTACATTTTGGTCACCTGAAAAAGAAGTGGAATCCCAAGATGTTGCCTTACATCTTTGCTGAAAAGAAAGGTATTCACATCATCGACCTGAACAAAACGGTTGATTGTTTACAAGAAACGGCAGCTGCGTTAAAGCAAATTGCACGTAGCGGTAAGAAGATCCTTTTTGTTGGAACAAAAAAACAAGCCAAGGATATAGTGAATGAGTGTGCCAAGCGTGTTAATATGCCTTATGTAACAGAACGTTGGTTAGGGGGTATGTTGACCAACTTCAACACCGTTCGTAAGAGCGTAAAAAAAATGCAGAGCATTGAAAAGATGCTGGGCGATGGTTCTTTTGAAAGTATTACAAAGAAAGAGCGTCTGACCCTCAGCCGTGATAAAGACAAAATGGAAAAAGTATTAGGTGGTATCTCTCAATTGGGACGTATACCTGCTGCGTTGTTCTTGGTTGATATCGGGCATGAGCATATTGCACTAGCTGAAGCGAAGCGCTTAGGCATTACCACCTTTGGTTTGGTGGATACAAACTGCGATCCTAATAAAGTGGATTTTGCGGTACCTGCTAACGACGATGCTACTAAATCAATTGCTATTCTGGTTAACTATATTACTGCAGCAATTGAGGAAGGATTAGCAGAGCGTCAAGCAGCTAAGGATGACGAAACGGAAGAAACTACCGATGACGAAAAAGAAAGAAAAGCGGCTAAACTTTTAGCTGAAGCCGAAGCGGAAGGTGGACGCGGTGGTGCTCGTCGTGGTGGAGGAGGTGGAGCCGGAACACGTCGTCGTACCACAGGTGGTAGCGTAAGTCGCGGACCTGGTGGAGCCCGTAAGTAATTTATTTTTTAATTAGTTCTGTAGCGTACACGCAAGTGTTCGCCTTAAAAATTATTAATCATTATGAGTACTGTAACTATTAGTGCACAGGATATCAATAAACTTCGTCAGACAACCGGCGCCGGAATGATGGATTGCCGTAAAGCATTGACTGAAACAAATGGTGATTTTGAATCGGCCATTGATTGGTTGCGTAAACAAGGACAAAAAGTGGCTGCTAAGCGTAGTGATCGCGAAGCAAAAGAAGGCGTTGTGATTGCACAAACTACTGCTGATAACAAAACAGGGATTGTAGTATGTGTCAGTTGCGAAACTGATTTCGTATCTAAGAATGCAGACTTTGTTGCTTTTGGAAAAAGTATTGCCGATGCTGCGATAGCTAACAATGTAAACTCGCTCGATGAGTTGATGAATGTAAAAATTGGTGCCTTGACTACTGCTGGTTTGGTAGATGAGAAATTAGCAACCATTGGCGAAAAAATTGGTGTCACAAAATTTGAGCGTATTGACGCGCCTTATGTAGCTTCTTATATCCATGGTGCTTACCGTATTGGTGTGTTGGTGGGTATGGACAAGCCTGCTGCAGAAGCCGGTAAAGACGTAGCTATGCAAATTGCAGCCTTGAATCCGGTTGCTGTTGATGCCGCTTCTGTTCCTGCTGAAGTGATTGAGCGTGAAAAAAGTATTGTTGTAGAGTTGATGAATCAGGATCCTAAAATGGCCGGAAAGCCTGCAGAAATGATCGCTAAGATTGCTGAAGGTAAAATGGGTGCTTTCTTCAAGGAGCAAACCCTCACGGCCCAGGCGTTCGTAAAAGATGCCAGTAAGTCAGTAGGGGATTACCTGAAAGAATCTGGCGATGTAAAAGTGACTAGCTTTAAGCGTGTAGCATTAGGCTAATGCATAGTTGCTTTAAAAGAATATAAGCGTCCGTTACCACGGGCGCTTTTTTTTGCCCTTTTAATTTGGTTATCTTCGTTCACCAAAGACAACTGCATGTTACCTGTTTACAAACGCGTTTTATTGAAATTATCGGGGGAGGCCCTGATGGGGGATAAAAGTTTTGGATTTGACACCTCCATTATTTCCCAATATGCTAAGGACATTAAAGCCATTACCGAATTAGGTGTGCAAGTGGCTGTTGTAATTGGTGGGGGTAATATTTACAGAGGAATGAACGAACAGGAAACTGGAATAGAGCGGGCGCACGGCGATTATATGGGCATGTTGGCTACGGTAATCAACGGCATGGCCTTGCAAGCGGGGTTAGAAAAAATTGGCGTATACACCCGGTTACAAAGTGCTATCAAAATGGAACAAATAGCGGAACCTTATATACGTCGGAGAGCCATTAGACATTTACAAAAAGGAAGAGTAGTGATATTTGGAGCTGGCACCGGTAATCCTTATTTCACCACAGATACCGCAGGTTCTTTGCGTGCAATCGAAATAGGAGCGGATGTGATTTTGAAAGGAACACGCGTGGATGGAATTTATACTGCTGATCCGGAAAAGGATTCTACAGCCACTCGTTTTGAGGAAATCAGTTTTTCAGAATGTTTATCCAAGCAATTAAAGGTGATGGATATGACTGCATTTACACTATGCATGGAGAATAAACTCCCCATCATTGTATTTAATATGAATCAACCTGGCAATCTCAGCAGGGTTGTAACCGGCGATAAAGTAGGAACACTGGTTAAATAAAAAAGGAAGCAAGGCTTCCTTTTTTATTGCGTATGCAAACCGTTTTATTTAGTTTTTTTAGGGGCTGCTTTTTTGGTAACCTTAGCAGGACGACTCTTGCCAAATGAACCTTTGAAGCGTTTTCCCTTAGCGGTTTTCTTATCACCTCTTCCCATGGTAGTATTGATTTAGTGGTTTATGTGTTTTGTTTAGAGTAATTCAGCTAACTCTTTGCCGGCCTTAAAGCGAGCAACTTTACGCGCTTTTATTTTAATTTTCTCTCCGGTTTTTGGATTTCTTCCATTGCGAGCGGCACGTTTGGAAACAGAAAAAGTACCAAAACCAACCAGCGTAACTTTACCGCCACCCTTTAGTGTTTTGCCAATGGCCTCAATCAATGAGTCAATTGCTTCGTTGGCTTGCGCTTTAGTTACTCCAGCATCATCTGCTACTTTATTAATCAAGTCTCCCTTATTCATGCATTAGGTTTTAAAAAGTGAAGAGGGACAAATTTAGCCGCTTTTTCATTTAGGAAAAAGAAAAATAGGTGTTATACACCCTTAATCCACGATTTTCATCAAGGTGCGAAAAGCAATAAACCGCTCACCCCATTTATCCAGCCCTTTTTTCCGTAACCCTGGCGCAAAATCAGCTAAATAACGCTTGTAATCTTCGAGTTTTCCTGTTTTGTATTGCACGGCAAATGTAGCCCCTTCCTCATCCACATTTTCCAGGAGTTCCAGCACGGTTGCGGTAGAAAAACACCCCGTCCCAATAACCTCAGGGATATGCTCTGTTTTTAACCAATGCACCCAGTCTTTGACAATAGCGTGGTCCACCTTTACTGTTACATTATAGATATACATGGATTATTTTTTTAATTCCAAGTAAACAGGGCAGTGATCAGAATGTTTTACAGCGGGCAATAAATACGCGTCTTTTATTTTTTTCTCAAGGGCTGAAGTAACATTGATATAGTCAATACGCCACCCTTTATTTTGTAGTCGCACGCTGGGAAACCGTTGACTCCACCAGCTGTAGTGATGCGGTTCCTGATTAATTTTTCTGAAGGTATCAGTCCAACCGCTTTCAAATAGCTTAGTCATCCAAGCGCGTTCTGCTGGCTGAAAGCCGGACGAATTTTTATTTCCCTTAGGGTCATGTATATCTAATTCTTGGTGTGCAATATTATAATCACCACATAAAATCAGTTGCGGATGTTTCTTTTTTAATTGTTCCAGCCAGTTGTAACATTCATCCAGCCATTGATATTTGTATTGCTGTCTTTCCTCGCCACTGGTGCCACTGGGGAAGTAGGCATTGATCAGTCGAATGTTACCAAAGTCTAACTGAATGACTCGTCCTTCCTCATCACTTATTCCATGCCCGTTGCCTAATTCTACATGCGTTGGTTTTATTTTAGTAAATACAGCAACACCACTGTATCCCTTTTTTTGGGCACTAAACCAGAAGTCTTGGTACCCCATTGCATGAAAGGGTTTGCAGTCCACATCCTCTTTTCTGGCCTTTGTTTCCTGTAGACAAATGATGTCTGCCGGGTTTGTTTGCAGCCATTCGAGCAATCCTTTTTTTATTGCTGCACGAATTCCATTTACGTTGTAAGATATGATCCGCATAATTTTGTGAAGTAGTTCAAGTTGCTTCCCTGCAAATGTCGGGATTGAAAAAGTAAATCTAACAACTATGTCATCTATACCACATAAAAAGCAGGAACCCCAACTGATTCACCCCAAACATCATGTTTACCTCGAAGGTCCAAAGAGTCGTGGCTATGAATTAGCATTTGCCTGGCGGGTATTCAAGCAATTTATTAAGGGGTTTCGTACGCTTCATTTTGTGGGTCCTTGTATTACGGTGTTTGGTTCTGCACGTTTTGGAGAGGAGCACCTCTATTATCAACAAGCACGTGAGTTCGGGAAGCGCATTGCGCAAATGGGTCTTACTACGCTCACGGGCGGAGGGCCGGGAATTATGGAGGCTGCTAATCGAGGGGCATTTGAAAATGGAGGACAATCCTTTGGCTGTAATATTGTGCTACCTTTTGAACAGAAGGAGAATCCTTATTTACACCGCTCGGTAACCTTTGAGCATTTCTTTGTACGCAAAGTGTTATTGGTAAAGTATTCGTATGCATTTGTAATTATGCCAGGTGGATTTGGTACAATGGACGAACTATTTGAAACCCTCACCTTGGTACAGACAAAAACAATTACTCGATTTCCTGTTATCTTATTTGGCAAAGAGTACTATCAATCATTGATGGATGTATTTGCAAAAATGCAACTGGACGGAACTATTTCTTCCGAGGATTTAGATCTATTACTTTTTACAGATGATGTGGAAGAGGCCATGGCGCATATTCAACGCTATATTCGCTCTAATTATCAGGTAAAGCCACGTAGAAGATTATGGTGGTTATTTGAGAAACGATAGAGTGCTTACCTTCGTGTGCTAAACAATTCGTATGAGTGGAGCAGAAATTTTAGGCTATGCAGCGGGGGCGGTAACCGCTTTTACGTTTATGCCACAGGTTATCAAAACCTGGCGTGATAAATCGGCGCGAGATATTTCGCTGACCATGTTCTTGATTGCCTTCATCAATGAGATCATGTGGTTGGTATATGGTTTCATGATTGACAATTTTGTGATTATTCTGACTAATGCGGTAATGTTGTTGATGTCTGGGATCATGATTGCACTCAAGCTGAAGTACGGAAAAGCATGAGCCCTGCTATTGATACGATTGTTTGGGATTTGGGCGGGGTATTAGTGGATTGGAGTCCCCTGTTTGTGTATCATCCGGAATATTTTACAAGTGCGGACGATCGAGATTATTTTTTTTCACATATCTGCACACAAGATTGGAATGAGCAACAAGATGCCGGTTATTCCTTACAGCAGGCCACCGATGACAAATTAGCTGCATTTCCTGATTCTAAATGGGAGCAGCCAATTCGAGATTTTTATGGGCGCTGGACCGATATGTTGCGCGGTCCGTTACCGGAAACGGTCGATATTTTTCGCCGGTTGAAAGCGCAACAACAATACAAATTTTTTGCTTTAACCAATTGGAGTGCCGAAACATTTCCTATTGCACTGGCTCGCTTTGATTTTTTACATTGGTTTGACGGGCGCTTAGTGAGTGGCCAAGAAGGCACTCGCAAACCTTTTCCTGAATTTTATCAATTATTGTTTTCTCGCTATCAAGTCAATCCCACATCCGCTGTTTTTATAGATGATAATCTACGTAATGTAAAAGCAGGGGAAGCACTAGGCCTGCGTGGCATTCATTTTCAATCCGCATCACAATTAAAAACGGAACTGAACCTATTAGGGATTACAGGGCACTAGCTCCTGTTGCTTGCCAATAATTACAGCTACAAATTATTGCAAGCTCCGTCAAACTATTCCAGCACAGGCCGTAACCATTTCTCAGCTTCTTCTAACGTCATTTGTTTACGCTTTGCGTAATCGGTAAGCTGGTCACGGTCAATTTTTCCTAATCCAAAGTAATGGCTTTGCGGATGTGCAAAATACCAGCCGCAAACAGAAGCAGGCGGATTCATGGCTAAACTCTCCGTAAGCGTAATGCCAATTTCCTCCGTAGCATTGAGTAAGGAGAATAGTTTTAGTTTTTCGGTGTGATCTGGACAAGCGGGATAACCCGGTGCCGGACGGATACCGTTATAATCTTCTCGAATTAATTGTTGGTTAGTCAGTGATTCATTTTTCTCGTAGCCCCAATATTCTTTTCGCACTTGTTCATGTAAATATTCGGCAAAGGCTTCTACCATTCGGTCAGCCAAAATTTGTACAATAATTTTATTGTACTCATCTTGTTCTGCTGCAAAGCGGTCAATATGTTTTTTAGCACCATGGATGGTTACGGCAAATGAACCCATGAAGTCGGTACCGAGTTCGGCAGGGCACACAAAGTCTGCTAAAGAAAAACTAGGTTGACCTACCGCTTTTTTAAGTTGCTGGCGCAAGAATTCTAATTGTACAGGGCCCTCTTCCGTTTGTAACGTAACTGTATCAGCATTATTACTTACCGCTGGCCAAAATCCAATTACCCCATCTGCTTGAAACCAGTTTTCTGTAATGATTTTTTTTAGTAACTGTTGAGCATCATTAAATAATCGCTGTGCCTCTTGTCCAAAAACTGCATCACTAAGCACTTCTGGATAACGGCCCGGCATTTCCCAGGCTATGAAGAAGGGCCCCCAATCAATATAGCGTGCAATAGTAGCCAGGTCAGCTTGTTTGATCACTTTTTTTCCTGTGAAAGAAGGACTAGTGGGTTTATATTTTTTCCAATCAAAATACTCCTTGGTTATCACTGCTTCCGAGTAAGGGATGAGTGCTTTTTTATTTTTATTACTAAACTGATATTGTAGGGTTTCGTATTCCTGTTTAGTTTGGCTTAGTAATTCTTTTTTATTCTCCTTATTCAGTAGTGAGCTAACTACAGTAACACTACGCGAAGCATCTAGTACATGTAATACACCGTGGTCATATTGTGGTGCAATTTTAACTGCGGTGTGCATTCTTGATGTAGTAGCTCCACCAATCAACAAGGGCTGTTGCATGCCCCTGCGTTTCATTTCATGTGCCACATGCACCATTTCGTCTAACGATGGAGTAATGAGTCCGCTTAAACCAATCACATCTACGTTTTCCTTTTGTGCGGCATCTAAAATTTTATCAGCTGGTACCATCACGCCCATGTCAATAATATCGTAGCCATTACAACCCAGTACCACGCCCACAATATTTTTTCCAATATCATGTACATCTCCTTTTACAGTAGCCAGCAATACTTTAGGCACAGAACCTGCTGTGGCTGTTGGATTATTTTTTTTCTCTTCTTCAATAAAAGGTGTAAGCCAAGCCACACTTTTTTTCATAACGCGGGCACTTTTTACTACCTGGGGTAAGAACATTTTTCCGGCACCAAATAAATCACCCACAACATTCATACCTGCCATCAGCGGACCTTCAATAACATCTAGGGGTCTTGGGTATTTTACACGTGCTTCCTCGGTATCGGTGTCGATATACTCGGTAATACCGTTGATCAAGGCGTGTTTGAGACGCTCCTCCACCGAATTATTCCGCCAGGCTTCGTCTTTGACTTCTATTTTACCTTTTGCTTTGACTGTTTCTGCAAAGGCAATTAATTTTTCAGTGGCTTCGTTATTATCGTTGTTGCGATTTAAAATAACATCCTCACACAAGTTTCGGAGGGTAGGTTCAATTTCATCATAAACAACAAGCTGGCCTGCGTTTACAATACCCATATCCATGCCCGCTTTGATAGCGTGGTATAGAAAAACTGCATGCATTGCTTCTCGTACGTGATCATTGCCTCGGAATGAAAACGAAAGATTGCTTACGCCACCACTTACTTTGGTGAGTGGCATTTTTTGTTTGATCAAACGAGTAGCTTCAATAAAATCTACTCCATAATTATTATGTTCTTCCAATCCGGTTGCCACTGCAAAAACATTCGGATCAAAAATGATATCCTGTGGTGCAAAAGACAGCTTAGTAATCAATAGTTGATAGGCGCGTTCCGAAATTTCTACCTTCCGAAGCATCGTATCCGCTTGTCCTTTTTCGTCAAAGGCCATTACAATCACAGATGCTCCAAAGCGCTGACAGATGCGCGCTTGTTGTAAAAATTTATCTTCCCCTTCTTTCAGTGAAATGGAGTTTACAATACACTTTCCTTGCACACACTTGAGTCCGGCTTGAATAATCTCAAACTTAGAACTGTCAATCATGATGGGAATCCGCGCAATATCTGGTTCACTTTGCAATAAGTTCAAATAAGTAGTCATGGCTTCCGCGCCGTCTAGCAGCGCATCATCCATATTAACATCTAAAATCTGTGCGCCACTTTCAACTTGTTGGCGCGCTACACTTAGTGCCTCTTCAAACTTTTTTTCACGAATTAATCGCGCAAACATTTTTGAGCCAGTTACGTTTGTGCGTTCGCCCACATTTACAAAATTGGTTTCTGGTCTAACCACTAAGGGCTCCAGTCCGGATAAACGTAAAAAAGGTTTAATCGATATTTTTTCTTTCATACAGAGAGTAGTAATCTAGGATAAGGTTTCTTCAATAGTTGGTAAAGCGCGAGGAGTCAATCCCTTTACATGTTCGGCAATATGTTGGATATGATCAGGGGTAGTACCGCAGCAGCCTCCAACAATATTTACAAATCCTTCACGTGCCCATTCTTCTAAATAATGCCCTGTGTCTGCTGGATTCTCATCATATTCGCCCATGGCATTTGGCAAACCTGCATTAGGATAGGCGGATACATAACAACTGGCTAGCGTTGACAACTCTTCAATATGTGGCCGCATTTCTTTTGCACCCAAGGCACAGTTTAATCCAACGCTTAACGGGTTTGCATGCATTACGGAAGTATAAAAAGCTTCCAAGGTTTGTCCACTTAATGTTCGTCCTGATGCATCCGTAATGGTTCCGCTAATCATGATCGGTAACGGTGCTTGCTTTGTATCATCAAAATATTGTTTGATTGCATAGATGGCACCTTTCGCATTGAGTGTATCAAATATGGTTTCTATCAACAGCACATCCACACCGCCCTCTACTAACCCACTTACTTGTTCGTAATAAGCCGCTACCACTTCATCAAAAGTGATAGCTCTGAATCCGGGGTTATTTACATCAGGAGAAAGAGACAATGTTTTATTAAGTGGGCCGATGGCGCCTGCTACCCACGCTACTTTACCAGCTTGTTTAACTGCTTCTTTGGCACAGCTAGCTGCTGCTACATTTAATTCCTTAGCCAGTGATTGCATGCCATAGTCTGCCATGGCAATGGAAGTGCTGCTAAAGGTGTTGGTCTCAATGATATCGGCACCCGCATCGAGGTATTGTTTGTGTATACCAACAATGACATCCGGCTTTGTAATATTTAAAAGGTCATTATTGCCTTTCAGGTCACTTGGCCAGTTTTTAAATCGTTCACCCCGGTAATCGGCCTCTGTCAGTTTATGACGTTGAATCATGGTACCCATGGCACCATCAATAATTAAAATACGTTCTTGCAGGGTTTCTTGAATACTTTTCATAATGGATCGGTTGAACAGCCAACACTTTCGGAGGCGCTTGTTCAAGAGACCATTGGACTATAAACGAGGGGTAATTGAGCTTGTATCCTGCGTTTATTAGTTCCGTTGGGAGGCCGAACAATAAACAAATCCGCCGTAAGTGGCTGCAAAGATAACAAAAAGGACTTAATCCCCCAAGGAATAAGGGTTAGCGACTAGTAACGTAACGGTCTACCGGAAGTCGGTTTTGTAGACTTCTTGCCAAGGTCATTTCATCGGTGTACTCCAGTTCTCCTCCAAACGCTACACCTCGGGCGATGGTAGTCACACGTATAGGATATTCCTGTAGTTTTTTCTGTATGTAATAAATAGTGGTATCCCCTTGAATTGTAGGGTTCAATGCAAAAATCAGCTCTTCTGTCTTTTCAGTTTTAATACGCGTTAATAACGCATCTATTGTGAGTTGATCCGGTCCCACACCATCTAATGGCGAAATGATTCCACCAAGAATATGATATACTCCATTGTATTGTTGGGTGCTTTCAATCGCAATTACATCTCGTATGCTTTCTACCACACAAATTAGCTGTTGCTTTCTTCGCGTATTCAAACAAATAGCACATTGTGGGCCATCTGCAATATTGCCACAGCGTGTGCAAAATTGAATCTCGTTACGAAGTTGGGTTATAGCCTCACTCAAGTGTGCTACCTCTCCGGGTTCTTGTTTTAAAAGATGTAAAACTAGTCGTAATGCAGTTTTCTTTCCGATTCCGGGGAGTTTAGCAAAAGCGCTGACAGCTTTTTCTAGTAATTGAGAGGAAAGTTGCATGGCACAAAGATAAGCACTGGATTAACGGATACCTGTTTCCAGTTCGTATTCATTCAACCAATTTGGTTTAACTGTTACCCTTTTTTCGAGGGGGATTACTTGCTCAGGTTGTCTTCGATCTCCAAAAAATGATCCGGTATCCCATCGTCCATTTTCATTTCTATCCACTAAAATTCGAAGTTGATATTCGCCAGGATAAAACAAGGCTTCTTCATAGAGGGGCCCCGTTAAGCGAATCGATTTCACTACGCGTTCGCTCTGCACAAATTGCAAAACAGGTTGTTGAGACATATCGAGTCCTCGTAAACGAATTTTTAATTTTCCATAATCCGTTTTTTTCTTGGTAGTAAATGACAGCGTATCTGTCTTGACCCATTGTTTTCCTACTGAATCTTCGGCTGCCCCTTTTGTAAGAATTAGATGGTAAGATTGTCCTTCTTCCCAGGCAGTTGCCAGTGTAAGTTGACGCCTGCTTGTATCTAACACTAATTGAAAACTATCTACCGGCGTATAGCTTGAATCTTTATAAAGACCAATTCCGGATGTATCAAGTTGCTTGATACCATTTTCAAATTGAAACTGGAAGGGTAGTAAAATATCTTGTTGGTTATTTTGAATACTAGTCTGGTATTTCAATCTTTTGTCGGTATCTGTTTTTTTAGTTGCTGTTTCAGGTGCCCCTATTGAAAAGGTATTGCCAGCAGTGGGGTCGGCAACATAGGCATAGAGGGTAATACTATCTTTTTGCTGCAACGCACTTACTGCCGCTGGAGCAAAAGCAAAAAATTGCTTTTTGTCAGTGTAACGACGCATTCCGGATTCATCTTTTAGTGCATAGAGATAAAATGTTTGTGCAGGTAAATTTTTAAAACTAAAACGTCCTTCTTTATCAAGCCTTGCTATGTATACGGGTTTTTTCTTGTAAACGGCAGAATCAGTGGCATCTGTATGGAGCATGGCAATTAATGTACTATCGGTTTTACCTGATTCTGCTAGTATAACTTTTCCATTGATCTCAAGTGAGTCAATATAATTTCCTGTTGAAAAAACATAGCGAATTCCTTTTGCAATATTGCCCTCTGTGAAATCCTTGATGGAGCTACCAAAATCAATAGTATAGGTTGTATTAGGTAATAGTGAATCTTTAAGACGAACACTTAAATCACGTAAGCGCGCATCTATCGTTGGATTGGTAGTAGGTAAGGGGGAAAGCAGTAATTGTGTTTGAGGATCCTGCACGTCAATATATTCATCAAAATAGAAGTCTATTTTTTTACTTGTAAATCTGGTGCTGGAGTCACCCGGCATTACTTTGAGTAGTACTGGAGGAATGGTATCTCGGGGACCTCCTTGAGGTGGAACAATGTTGGCACAACCTGGGCTTATAAATAAGGAGATAGCGGAAGTAATGCCCAGCAGTCCTGCTAAAAACCAATGTTGTTTCATCGGTTGCAAACTTACAGGGTTTAGCGTGAAAGCTCCGTTAATCCTGGGAATCGTTTTCCTCCTCCAACTCGTGCAGTGCAACAGCCAATTGATGTGATTTAACAAAATTGCACCAGTGACAGTCCTCTTTTCCACAGCCCGTATAGAAATCTTTGGCCTGAATTTTATCCCAAACCATTTTGATTTGTTCCTTCACTATTTCTACATCTGCCGGTGTGATAATTATTTTCTTACGTTGATATTCCTTTTGTTTATTTGGCTCAATGAAATCAAACTCTGTACTGATAGCCTGCCAGCCCCTTTGTTCGTAATGGTCTACCAATATTTTGTAAAAAACGGCCTGTCTCCAGTAATCGCCGCCTACCGGATTTTTTGCAGTAGGTCCGTTTAGTTTTTCTGCCGCTCTGTCCGGATCACCTGTTTTATAGTCTACTACATTTACCAGTTTTCCATCAAACTCCAGTTTATCCAGTTTCCCTTTAAGCGGGATCCCATTGACCACTACATTTCGAATATTACGTTCAATGGCTACAATCTTATTGAAACCTGCCAGCGAATGATTATAGTAGTCCGTAAGAATTATTTGTCCATATTCCATACGACGTTTGAACTGCTCTTTAGTAAAACTTTCGCGATAACGACGCATATGTTGTTCAAAGTCTTGAATGAATATTGATTTATCTGGAAAAGTTTCAGTACCACTATCTAACATCCGTCTGAATAATCGCTCTAATGCTGTGTGTACAGCGGATCCAAATTCGGTTGCTTCATTTTTAGGTGATGGAATACGTATTAAGGTCCGGTAATAAAACTCAAGAGGGCAGTGTAGATAGTTATTCAGCGCCGTAACATTCATTGTAAATCGAGCAAGTAGGGGAGCTAAGACTTCTTCCTCTATTTGTGCAATCTCGGGTTTGGTTGGTGCTGCCAGCGCCAAATTGGAGAACGCACTAATAATTGCTTGATCAAGTAGTATCTTTTCAATAGGTATTTCAAAGCCATCAGTTAACTCCATAACAAACCGAGAGGGTTCTAACTCTTTACCACTATTGCTATACTTACTATAGGATATTACTAAATGCTCCTCGGCTCGCGTAACTGCTACATAAAATAATCGACGAAGTTCTTCTTCGCTGGAACCTGCAGTGCTTAATCCAAATAGATTATCCGGGTAACTGTAACCATCAGATGGCTTTCTTTTTTTCTCCCACTTGTCAGCCAAAGCCCCTGCTATAAAAACATATTGAAATTCTAGTCCTTTCGAACCATGTGCCGTTAACAGATTGACTCCTTTTTCGTGCCCACTCACTTGTACATAGGGCAGTGCAATTTTTTCTTTTTGCATCAAGTCAATCAAGTTCAACAAGCCTTCTATGGTTAAGTCTGGTTTGCGATGTGTTTCCTCTTTAATAAAGTCAAAAAAAGAAGTGAGAATCCGAAGCATTTCATGTTTTTCAGCATGCTGCATCACCTGCGCTAATAATCCTGTTTGTTGAATTACTTTCTCTAATAATTGTTGCAAAGTTGTGTTGGGTACCGCTGCAATTAAATCCTCTAACAAGCTGGATGCCTTAGCCAGTGGTTGCGTAGTAGTAAACAAATCGGCTCCGGCCCCGTTAGTTTTTTCATGTAGCAGGGCTCGTATCGAGCCATTCAAATCGCTTTGTTTTTTTCCTGCTGCTTCCAATGAAAGTTTTGCAATTTCAAGCGGGGCTATTCCAAAAAGATCCAGGTGTAGTAATTCAAATAATAATTCATCACCGCTATAGGGCACATCGTGTTCTGCTTGTAAAAAGCGGAGTAGGAGTAATATTTTTTTGATCAGGGGTAATTGTAGTAAATCTGCACTTCTTTTGGTGTGATACGGTATTTGTAATTGTTGCAAATAACCGGCAATTTCTTCTCCATATTTGTGTTCTTTATAAATAATACCAATACGTCCGGGCTCTATTCCTTCTAGGATCAAGTCCTGCACTTTTTTAGTGATGCCAATAATTTCCAGCCGTTGCGTATCAAACTCCCAGATGCGTGGCAGGTGCTTACTATTTTTTTTACGTTCGTGTGCCGCTTTCAGCTCTTTTGTTAGATCCGGAATGGTATTAATTAATCTTTCTTGATTCCGTTGAATTAAAGCGGTTGAAACATCCAGTATGGGTTGTGTAGAACGGTAATTATCAGCAAGCACAATTTGCACAAGCTCCTGCGCGTATCGATTAGCAAGTCCAGTCATATTGGCTATGTTGGCGCCTTGGAATCTAAAAATGCTTTGGTCGTCATCGCCCACAACAAATATGTTGGGCACTTCCCAATAACTGATAAGCAACTCTACTAATCTGTTTTGAGATCCACTGGTATCTTGGTATTCATCAACTAAAATATATTGATAGCGTTCCTGGTAATCGGAGAGTAGTGTTGGGCTTTGCTCAAACGCTTGGATAACCCAATTGATCATATCCTCAAAATCATATCGATTTCTTTTTTTCATCACCTGTTGTACCGGTTCAAACTCTTGCACGGCGGCACGCAGTCGATTCATTTTTTCTTTTTCTTTCTCAATGCGGTCTGTTCGTACTTCCCCTTTTTTAAATTCTTTAGTGGCTCTTTTGGCAATATATTGGTCACGCGCAGGAAGTGATACCAAGTATTCATCAATTTTCTCCAGCACAAAAGCAGGTGTCCAGCCTTCTCTTTTCATGGTGCTGAATAAGTTCATCATATTCTTGGCCTCGTAGTATACGTCACCTCGATATTTTTTGAAAGGATGTTCTTTTGGAAAGGAATCTATATGGTCTTTAAATAATTGAATTTTTTCAAGTTCTGAAATGGGATCTAGTGTATGTTTTTCAAAGTAGGGCAGGTTGTCTTGTATTACTTCATTGCAAAAGGAATGAAAGGTGCCAAGTTGAACTTTGTAGGCAGCAGGTCCAATAAATTGTTGCAGCCGTTTACGCATAGCTACCACCCCGGCCTCTGTATAAGTAAGGCAAAGAATATTTTCAGGTTGAACATCTGTGTCTAATAATATTTTACCAATTCGGCAGGCTAATATTTGTGTTTTACCAGTGCCGGGTCCGGCAATTACCATTACAGGACCTTCGATGGTGCGTACCGCTTTTTGTTGTTGTTCATTTAAGCGTTGGTATTCTTCAGAAAACTTCAGCTCCAATTTCTCACGGCTTATAGACATAGGGATGAACTTTTTCCGGGTTCAATAGTTATTCTAACGAAATTAATTGTTTCAAACAGTATGGCCACTTACTCTTTTCAAACCAAACAGTGTATTCCCATCTCCATTGAGCAAGCCTGGGAATTTTTCTCAAGCCCCGCTAATCTCCAGCGAATTACACCCCCGGAAATGGGATTTCAGATTATATCACGCTTTCACGGATTACGCATGTATCCTGGCCAGTTGATTGAATATAAAGTTCGTCCGTTACTAGGAATACCTGTCTATTGGATGACAGAAATTACACAGGTGCAGGAGCCCGTTTATTTTATAGACCAGCAACGATTTGGCCCCTATACCTTATGGCATCATCAACATCATTTCAAAGCCATTCCCGGAGGAGTAGAAATGACGGATATTGTTCATTATAGAATTCCATTGGGGCCTCTAGGAGATTTAGCTAATTGGCTTTTTGTAAGGAAAAAGTTGGAAGGAATTTTTCAGTATCGCTATAATGCGGTGGAAACGCTATTTGGAAGCTGGAAATAGATTACACGGGTTAATTTATACAATTGACTTATTGGTAATCTTGATTAAAGAGGTGATATTATTCACTTCCAGTTTTCTAAAGATATTATACCGATGAACCTCTACTGTTCGCTTAGATATAAATAATTTCTCGCTGATCTCTTTGGAGGAGTGTCCTTCCTTAATCAAATTCACTATTTCTAATTCTCTTTTTGTCAGCTGGTTGATTCGATAAGCCGGATCTGTTTGTTGTTCGCTTATTACTTGATTAGTGATATAATCCTTGATATCTCTACAGATATATCGATTACCCTCGTAGATAGTTATAATAGCCGTTGTCATTTCATCAAAGGAGGAAGTCTTTGATACATAACCGCTGGCACCACTGATTAAGAGTTGTTTAATCAGCATAATATTGGTGTGCATTGACACCCCTAGTATCTTGATAGTTGGTAGTTTTTCTTTTATTTGTTTGGTTAATTCAATCCCGGAGATGCCAGGAAGGGTGATATCCATGAGGATCACATCCGGAAGTTTGAGACTAATTTCATCCAACGCTTTTTCTGCATCCAAAGAGCTACCCACTACTTCAAATCTTGGATTAGAGCTCAAAAGACTTGCCCACATGTCAATGACCATACGGTGGTCATCAACCAGATACAATTTAATTTTTTTCATAGGTAACTTACTTGCTTAAATAAGTAGATTTATCTAAGAATAATAATAGTAAGTACCGAATATATACAATTCTGTGATTACTGAGTGAAGTGTTTAAAACTCAGTACGTAAATACACGTATTAATTTAACCAGGGATTCTGGAAATATACTTTTCGATTTGTTTGATCTGATCAACCAATTGCGGGGTAGTAGGTTTCAATGCCTTGGCTTTGCGAAAAAAATCTTTTGCCGCCCGGAATTCTCTTTTGTTCATCATCAAACTACACATCTGTAAAAAAGCGGCCGCTTGATTTTCTTTATCAGGCAGTCCTTTTCGTAATGCCTGTCTGATATAACTCTCGGCCTGTTTCAAATCATTTTTTTGCATGGCGAGCATCCCCATTTGTAACAAGCTGGCACCTTCCGCCTCTTTCATGGGCATTCCAAGGTCCAATCCTTTTTTCATCAATTTTTCTGCACCATCAAAATCCTGCTTCATCATTGCCAAATTCCCTTTCAATGTGAAATAAACAGAACGGATAGGCTTATACAGCAGGTTAGGGTATTTGATTGAGGCCAATACTTTTTCTGCACCATCCATATCACCACTTTCCATGTATTCCTGAATCAGCCGGAGAGGACCAAAAAAGAAATGACCGGCTATGAGAAACAAGCCAATCAAATAAAGCGGAAACGATGGCCAAAAACTAAAGGCCAGATTGGCGCCAACACCCAGGAGCACACAAATAATACCAATTACAAATCTGTATTTTATTAATGTGTTGTAAAGCTTCATGCTATTATTGTTATAGGACGTGCAATATAATCTATCCTGCGAAATCCCCTTTACAATAAAAAGGTGTTACCGGATTGGTAACACCTTCATAAAATAAGTAGGTCAGCCTCAATGATTCAGGTCAAAACGATCCAGCATCATTACCTTATCCCATGCAGCAACAAAATCTTTTACAAACTTCTCAGGACTATCAGCGCAGGCGTAGACCTCTGCTAATGCACGGAGTTCGCTATTGGATCCAAAAATCAAGTCTACACGAGTGGCCGTCCATTTAGTAGTACCTGTTTGTCTGTCTTTACCTTCAAATATATCTTTGGCTTCACTTACCGGACTCCATGCTGTGGACATATCAAGTAAGTTTACAAAGAAATCATTGGTAAGCGTTTCAGATCTATCAGTGAATACGCCATGATTAGATTGATCGTAGTTTGCTTTCAATACACGTAAGCCACCAACCAACACCGTCATTTCAGGTGCGGTTAAGTTTAGTAATTGTGCTTTATCAATCAATAAATTTTCTGCTGAGATGGTGTATTTCTTTTTTGCATAATTGCGGAATCCATCTGCAAAAGGCTCAAGAACGGCAAAAGATGATACATCTGTTTGTTCCATGGAAGCATCCATACGTCCAGGAGTAAATGGAACAGCTATTTTGATACCTGCTTTTTCAGCCGCTTTTTCAATGGCAGCACAACCACCTAGTACAATCAAATCTGCAAGTGATACTTTTTTACCACTTGTAGCACGCTTGTTAAATTCAGATTGAACAAGCTCTAGCTTTCCTATTACACTACTTAATTGGGCGGGATTGTTAACTTCCCAGTATTGTTGAGGAGCTAGTCTAATACGCGCCCCATTAGCGCCCCCACGTTTGTCTGAACCACGGAAAGTTGAGGCAGCAGCCCAAGCTGTTGTAACCAAAGACGAAATGCTAAGTCCAGTACCAAGAATTGATTTTTTTAACTCTTGAATATCATTTTTGTCAATGAGCGGATGATCAACAGCCGGAATGGGATCTTGCCAGATTAATACCTCTGTTGGCACTTCAGGTCCCACATAACGTGTCACAGGGCCCATATCACGATGCGTTAATTTGAACCAAGCTCTTGCAAATGCATCCGCAAACTGATCTGGGTTTTCCAAGAATCTTTTAGAAATCTTTTCATAAGCAGGATCCATCCGCAATGAGAGATCCGTAGTTAGCATGGTAGGTAAATGCTTCTTCGATCTATCATGTGCATCTGGAATAGATGGTGCTGCATTTTTTGCTACCCATTGATAAGCACCTGCAGGACTCTTTGTTAATTCCCATTCGTACTTAAATAAATTCTCAAAATAATTATTGCTCCATTTAGTGGGCGTGTTGGTCCAAGTAACTTCCAATCCGCTAGTGATGGTGTCACCCGCCTTACCTGATTTAAATTTACTAGTCCATCCAAATCCTTGTTCTTCGATGGAAGCTCCCTCCGGTTCAGCACCAAGTAATGCTGCATCGCCTGCACCGTGCGCTTTTCCAAATGTGTGTCCACCTGCTATCAATGCAACAGTTTCTTCATCATTCATAGCCATACGTGCAAATGTTTCTCGTATATCACGCGCAGCAGCAATTGGATCAGGATTTCCATTAGGTCCTTCTGGATTCACATAAATCAGTCCCATCTGCACTGCTGCCAATGGATTTTCTAAATCACGATCACCTGTGTAGCGTTGGTCATCCAACCATTTTTTTTCTGATCCCCAATAAACATCTTGCTGTGGTTCCCATACATCTGCTCTTCCTCCAGAGAAACCAAATGTTTTAAAACCCATAGATTCCATGGCAACATTACCTGCAAGAATCATTAGGTCAGCCCAGGATATTTTGTTACCGTATTTCTGTTTGATAGGCCACAGCAATCTTCTAGCCTTATCCAAATTTGTGTTATCCGGCCAGCTATTCAATGGGGCAAAACGTTGTTGACCCATTCCGCCGCCGCCTCTTCCATCAGCTGTTCTGTAAGTACCTGCGCTATGCCAAGTCATGCGAATAAAGAAAGGACCATAGTGACCAAAATCAGCGGGCCACCAATCTTGAGAATCAGTCATCAATTTTTCCAAGTCTTTTTTCAATGCCTTGTAGTCTACATCCTGAAATGCTTTCTTGTAATCAAAATCAGGATCCATAGGATTAGTCAGGGACGAATGTTGGCGTAGGATATTCAGCTTCAACTGATGTGGCCACCAGTCTTGGTTACCAGTTCCACTACCACTATGACCTGTTTTCAACGAGCCGTTGTGAAAAGGACATTTACCAGCATCATTGACATTGTAAGAAACATCACTCTTAGGTACTTGCTTATCCATGGAATAGAAATTTTAAGGGGCTGTAAAGTTCCCACCAAAATGGCTATGTACCAAGAACTAAAATTAGTTCCTCAATAAAAATATAGCTGGCACTGAAAAACGGCTTCTCCAGGAGCGTTCAGAGTGATCCTGCCCTGGCCAGGAACGACTCAGCCATTGTTTACTCTTATAGCCCTTATCATCCATGATTTGGTCAACACTTTTTTGTAAGCTAGCGTACATGGAATCCAGTGTCTCGGTACCATGGTCAAAATAAATGCGATGATCTTTTGAAGAGGGGAGCGCCTTTTTCAGGTATGAAAAAAATGCGGTAGGCACGGGATTGTTTTCCATGGTAAACAGTCCAGGCCAATGAGTAGACAGGCAAGCAGCACCGCCAAATACGGCCGGGTACTCACAGATGGCATACAAGGAAATTAAGGCGCCCATACTGCTACCTGCAATAAATGTATTAGCTCGATCAGTTTTAGCAGCGTATGTATTATCAATAAAAGGTTTTAACTCTTGCGTCAGAAAAGTTAAATATCGATCAGACATTATGGGAATGCCAAAAAATATTGATTGGCCATTACTTCTATAAGCATTGTATACGAACTCTTGTTGTGATTTTGAAAGCGACTCTAATGGCTTTTGTGGAAAATATTCTGCATGTCGGCTTCGTCCTCCATTCCAAATGCCAACCACAATGCAATCTTTTATTTTTTTCTCCTGCATGAGTTGTGATAGCGCCTCATCAACACCCCATTCTTGTTTGTTCCAGGTGCTAGTGCTATCAAAAAGCATTTGACCATCATGCATATACAGCACCGCATATTTTTTTCCGGGATCATATGCTGCGGGTAACCAAACATCCACATGCCTGGGTGTTATATGTGCGGATGGAAAATTTTCGTGACGAACTACGCGACCCTGGATTGAGTTGAGCGCTTGCGCATTTGCAGCAGTGATAGTACACCAAGCAGCAATTAGTAGGGCGAAGGATGAGGATTTTTTCATTGTACCTTGAAGGTAATTCACAGTATCTGTTTTTAAAAGCGCATCTTGAATAATTAATTCTCATAAATTCTTATCTTGTTGCAAAGCCATAGTTGTGCAACGAATCTGCTGGACCCTTTTATTTCGACTGTTAGGGTGGAATACTGATGTAAAATTTCCAACCGGTGTAAAGAAATGTGTGATCATAGCAGGTCCACATACACACTGGATGGATTTTCCGGTAGGATTAGCTTACCGAAGTTTACTGCAATTAAAAAATGCTCGATTTCTGGGTAAGAAGGAATTGTTTGATGGTCCCCTTGGATTTTTTTTTCGGTGGGTTGGCGGCATACCCGTTGATAGATTTAGTAAGCATCATGTTGTTGACCAAGTGGTGGATATATTAAAGAGAGAAACTGAGATTATGGTTGCGCTTTCTCCAGAAGGAACGCGGAAAAAAGTGGATCGTTTACGAACAGGGTTTTATCATATTGCAAAAAAAGCCGTTATACCTATTGTAATGATAGGACTTGACTTTGGAAACCGTGGTGTTGTGGTAAGCGAGCCTTTTTATACCAGTGATAATCAAAAGGAAGATTTTGATCGAATTCTTCATTTTTTTGCTCCCATCCAAGGAAAGATTCCGTCGATGGGAATGGCTGAAATAAAAAATCAATTTACCGTGCATGAAAGCAGCCACTAGTTACCCTACTTTATTGGAAATGTTTTATCGCT